>POVV01000031.1_pt1 | contig 146435 bp, 135 predicted proteins | sample 1560271 | NCBI WGS metagenome assembly POVV01 (sample SAMN08337232, study PRJNA429181) | Bioreactor metagenome, whole genome shotgun sequencing project. | biome: cows' rumen and soil; feature: anaerobic; isolation source: anaerobic chemostat enrichment culture, galacturonate as sole carbon... | reverse complement strand
AAGACGACGAGGTAGATAGGGCAGAGGTGGAAGTGCAGCAATGCATGGAGCTGACTGTTACTAATAGGTCGAGGGCATAACCAAACAAGGTGATAGGTGATTTAAACGGATGTTAATTCTTTGTATGTGATTTTGAAGGTACATATGCCTTTTATAAGGCCCAGTGGCTCAGTTGGTTAGAGCGCCGCCCTGTCACGGCGGAGGTCGAGAGTTCGAGTCTCTTCTGGGTCGTCTGTGGGATCTTAGCTCAGCTGGGAGAGCATCTGCCTTACAAGCAGAGGGTCATAGGTTCGAGCCCTATAGGTCCCACTTAAAAAAATATGGATGGGTTCCCGAGTGGCCAAAGGGGGCAGACTGTAAATCTGTTGTCGACGACTTCGAAGGTTCGAATCCTTCTCCATCCATTGCCGAAAGGCCTTTGTGCCGATGTGGCTCAATTGGCAGAGCAGCTGATTTGTAATCAGCAGGTTATCGGTTCGAGTCCGATCATCGGCTTGTATCTTGAATAAAGATATTTTAACTTAATAGCGCGGGGTGGAGCAGTCTGGAAGCTCGTCGGGCTCATAACCCGAAGGTCGTAGGTTCAAATCCTGCCCCCGCAATTCAGACTTGGTTTGAAGTCTAATGCCCAGATAGCTCAGTTGGTAGAGCAGAGGACTGAAAATCCTCGTGTCGCTGGTTCGATTCCGGCTCTGGGCATTCATTTATAACACTATACAATATAGTGTTTTTTTTGGCTTTTCTTATTTGACTTAATGGAATAACATTATTATAATTTTAAAAGAAAATGGACATAAGTATAGATAGGGAGAAGAGGAAAAATGGCTTTAGTTATATGTGTTGATTGTGGAAAAGAAATCTCTGACAGGGCAATCAAATGTCCTCATTGTGGCTTTAAAACTTCTCAAAAAAGTAGTTTAGAAAGTCAATTAGAGGAAGTTATAGATAATAGGGATGAATCTAGGCGAAGTAATAAAAAATTAGTCATTGTTTTAACTGGTATTATTTTAACTTTAATAATTTTAGGTATTATTATTTTAATAGCTTTTGGAAAATATATTGAGGATAATAATACAGTAAATTACCAGGAGATGAGTGACCGAGAAAAAATTGATATTATTACACAGCCACTTGGACAGGAAGTTCAGGGAAACGAAGAACAAACTACAATTGAACCGGATTTATATTATTTTTATCAAGATGCTGAATTATTTGGATATATAGGGGAGATTGAACATCAATATAATTTAGATGGAAAAACATCACCATACGTTATAGATATAGCATTGTGGTCAACAAAAAATAATTTTACAGATGAAAAGTTTTTGAATATTATAAATGGTTTAGAGGAGCTTTATGGAAATGATTTTGTAAAAGCTGATTCATATGAAGAGATAACAGAGGTATATGAATGGAATGGTGTAGGTAATTACGCAAAGATCATATGCGGAAAAAGTGATGAAGGTAAAGTGGTGGTAAGATGGAATGCAAAATTAACAGAAGAAAACACAGAATATAACTCAGCAGATAAGACAGCAGATGAGCCACTACAAAAAAACAAGGGAAAGTATGGAACAGATACGATGGTTGGTTATAATTCTCTTGTAGCTTTGCCAAATGGATCACCGGTCAGTGTAAGTGGAAAAATTAAAAATATTAGTGAAAATTTGTATTCAATGAATATTTTTATAAATGACTTAAATGATGTTAATGGAAGTGATAGTTCAACTACTACTAAAGCAGTTATATATATCCTGGATAATGTAAGCGAGCTTAATTTTGAAGATGGTAGTTATTTAAAGGTTAATGGTATAACCGATTTATCAGGTGATATACCTGTTGTCACAGCAGAGGAAGTTAAGGACAGTACACAGGACTATTTGGATGCAGGTGGAACTATGGAGTAAAAAATATTTATAAGCTATATTAAGATTAGAGATAAGTGCCAGAATTTAGGAGGTTCTGGCATTTATTTGTTCATACTAAATGATAAAAAAAAGAATGGTTTTGTTTTAACTTAAAATATTATATTTTGGGGGTTGACGAAACTGAAATGACATGATACTATAGTATTCGTCTGCAAGACAAGCCAGATAGATTAAGGCCTTAAAAATTGAATAAGGGCGTGTAGCTCAGTTGGTAGAGCACTTGACTTTTAATCAAGTTGTCCGGGGTTCGACTCCCCGCACGCTCATGAAATTTGCTACATCTAAACAATAAGTTTAGATGTAGTTTTTTGTTATTTGACATTTTTATATTGTATGTTACCATATAAGAGATTTATATGGTATGGAATAAAGTGATTTGAAAACGGGAGCTAAAATGACAAATTTATATAAAGAATTAAAAAACTACAGTTGTACAGATTATTATGGCTTTCATATGCCTGGTCATAAGCGAAACGATAAATTAACTAAATATGATTTACCTTATAGTATTGATATAACAGAAATAGATGGTTTTGATGATCTGCATCATGCAAGAGGAATAATTAAAGAATCAGAAAGCCGTGCATCTTCACTATTTAAAGCAGAGGAAACATGTTACTTGATAAATGGCAGTACTGTAGGTATATTAAGTGCAGTAATGGGGTGTACTAAGCGAGGAGATAAGATTTTAATATCTAGAAATTGTCATAAGTCTGTGTATCATGCAATTTTTTTGAACGGTTTGAAACCAGTTTATATTTATCCAAATTTTATTGAAGAAATTCAGTTGAATGGTTCGGTAACTGTTTCTGATATAGAAGAGGCATTAAAAGAACATATAGATATTAAGGCTGTTGTAATTACATCGCCTACATATGATGGTGTTGTTTCAGATGTAAAAAAGATTGCGGATACGGTGCATATGAAAAATATACCTTTGATTGTTGATGAAGCACACGGTGCTCATTTTGGATTTCACAGTTATTTTCCAGAAAATGCAAATACGCTGGGCGCTGATGTTGTTATACACAGCCTCCATAAGACTCTTCCATCATTGACTCAAACTGCATTTATCCATATGAATGGTTATTTGGCTGATAGAGGCAAAATAAAGCAATACCTTCATATGTTACAGACAAGCAGTCCTTCTTACGTTTTAATGGCCAGTATGGATGTTTGTGTGGAGTTATTGGCAGGTAATGCAGATAAACTTTTTAGTAAATACGTTACTATGCTTGAAGAAACACGTAAAAAGTTAAAAAGACTTAAATATTTAAAATTATTAGAAACACAGAGTTATGATAGGTCTAAAATTTTAATTTCGACTAAAGATACTCATATAACCAGTCTTAGTTTATATGAACGGCTTTTAAATCAGTATCATCTTCAGATGGAGATGGCTGCAGGCTCTTATATCATAGCGATGACATCTGTGGGAGATACAAAGGAGGGATTTGACCGGCTGACCAATGCTTTACTAGATATTGATAGCCAGCTAAGTATTCAGCAACATAATTTTGACAATGTAAGTATATCGTTACCAAGGTTAATGCAAAAATTTTCTAGTTTTGAGTTACATGAAATGATAAGCGGACATACGGCGGGGATTAATACAATAAAATTATTATGGAAGGATGCTAAGGGAAAAATATCAGCAGAGTATGCATATATATATCCCCCGGGGATTCCTTTTATTGTGCCGGGGGAAGTTATATCTCAAGAGGCGGTGGAGTTAGCAGAAAATTATGAAGCAATGGGTTTCACTATAGAGGGCCTAAAAGAAGAGGGAAAAGTTGAGGTATTAGCAAATGGGTAAGATTTGTTATCTTATGGGTAAGAGTTCGTCTGGAAAAGATACAATTTTTAAAGCATTAAAAGAAAGTCGTTTTGATTTCAATACGATTACTTTATACACAACAAGACCAATTAGGGAAGGTGAGTCTGATGGTGTAGAATATCATTTTGTGAACGATAATGATTTGAAAAGAATGATAGCACAAAAGCGTGTAATCGAGGTTAGAGCATATAATACGAAATGTGGTATCTGGAGTTATTTCACTGTAGATGACGGTCAGATTGATATTAAAAAAAATTATATCGTAATAGGTACTCTTGAGTCATATCAGTCTATGGCAAATTATTATGGAAGAGACAGACTAATTCCAATATATTTAAATGTGGAAGATGGTTTGCGGCTTGAAAGAGCTCTGCATAGAGAACAAAGACAGACAAATCCCAAATATGCTGAAATGTGCAGACGGTACCTTGCTGATGAAAAAGACTTTTCTGAGGAAAATCTTAAAAAGGCAGGAATAGATAAACAATTTACTAATAATGATATGAAAAGTTGTTTAAAAGAGATATATAGCTACCTGGATAAGGAGATCAGTAAAGAATAATAAATACGTTTTAACTATTATTATATATAAATAGAAGGAGAAGCAGATATTATTCTGCTTCTCCTTCTGCAACTATATCCTCCAAAACATGAATTAAATCATGAATATTTTTTAGCTGTACATTTTTGTCGAGAATACAGTTCCTTAAATTAACTGGTAAAGAGTCAAACTTATCCCGGAGTTCGGGAGCTATATATGATGCCATAAAATCACCTCATTATAGGATGTCCCGATTACGAAAAAGTATGAGTAAAAAAGTATGAATAATCCAGTATTTATGGGCTATATCTTCATAAAAATTTATGATATACTTAATGAGTAGTTCACATCTTTGTAAGATACCTGTAGTACAATAAAAAGAAAGTAACTTACAGAGGACAACAGAGAGGCAGCAGGTGATGTTATGAGCGGGTTCAAAGACGTAGTAGGGCATAAAGATATAATAGATTATATAGAAAATGCGGTGAAAGCTGAAAAAGTTTCACATGCATATATTTTAAATGGAGAAAAAGGATCTGGAAAAAAATTACTTGCAAATCTGTTTGCCATGAGTTTACAATGTCAGGACAGGGAAGAAGATGGCGATGCCTGTGGTAAATGCCAGTCCTGTAAGCAGGCGGTTAGTTCTAATCAGCCGGATATAATAAAAATTACCCATGAAAAGCCAAATAGCATTAGTATAGATGATATCCGCAATCAAGTAAATCGTGATATTGAGATAAAACCATATAATAGTAAATACAAAATTTATATTATTGCAGATGCTGATATGATGACCGTGCAGGCTCAGAATGCGATTTTAAAAACTATTGAAGAACCTCCACAATATGCAATAATACTTTTACTGACGGAAAATGCAGATACACTTTTGCCAACTATCCGTTCCAGATGTGTAATGTTAAAACTGCGAAATATCAGAGATCAGCTTATCAAAAAATACTTAATGGAGCAGATGCAGATACCTGACTATAAGGCAGATGTTTGTGTAGCTTTTGCGCAGGGAAATATGGGGAAAGCGATTATGCTTGCTACTTCTGAGCACTTCAATGAAATTAAGGAAGAAGCAGTACATTTGTTAAGAGAAATAAATGAAATGGAAATAAATGATTTGATGGAAGTAGTGAAAAACTGTAATTCATTTAAAATGGATATAACGGATTTTCTGGATGTTATCGCTATATGGTATAGAGATGTATTGATTTATAAAGCAACTATAAATGTAGACAGGGTTATTTTTTCTGATCAGTTAAAGTATATAAAGATACGTGCAAGTAAAAGTTCTTACGAAGGCATTGAAACTATTCTTGAGGCATTGGAAAAAGCAAAAGCCCGGCTTAAGGCAAATGTAAATTTTGAACTGACAATGGAATTACTTTTATTGACAATAAAGGAGAATTGATAGGATGACTAAGGTGATAGGTGTAAGATTCCGGGCAGCGGGAAAAATTTATTTTTTTGCGCCAGGCAGACTTGACATCAAACAGGGGGAAAACGTAATTGTGGAAACAGCACGAGGTGTTGAATTTGGACGTGTTGTTACAGGACCTAAAGAAGTAAAAGATGAGGAGGTTGTTCAACCCTTAAAATCTGTAATAAGGGTAGCAACGGAGCAGGATAATCGAACTGAAGAGAAAAACCGGGAAAAAGAAAAAGAAGCATTTAAAATATGCCTTGAAAAAATACGCAAGCATGGTTTAGACATGAAGCTTATTGATGCAGAATACACCTTTGATAACAATAAGGTACTTTTTTATTTTACGGCAGATGGACGAATAGACTTCAGAGAATTGGTAAAAGATTTAGCAGCAGTTTTTAGGACAAGAATTGAACTGAGACAGATCGGTGTACGTGATGAGACAAAAATTAGAGGTGGAATAGGCATTTGTGGCAGGCCTCTATGTTGTAATACCTATCTTTCTGAGTTTGCTGCTGTATCGATAAAGATGGCTAAAGAACAAAACTTATCACTGAATCCAACTAAAATATCAGGGGTGTGCGGACGCTTAATGTGTTGTCTGACAAATGAAGAAGAAACATATGAGGAACTTAATAGTCTTTTGCCTTCTGTAGGTGACTCTGTAACAACGTCAGAAGGTCTTACAGGAACAGTACATTCGTTAAGTGTACTTAGGAGTCTGGTTAAGGTGATTGTGGTCTTAGAAAATGATGAAAAAGAAATAAGAGAATACAAAGCTGATGACCTGAAATTTAGACCAAGACGCAAAAAATCAAAAATATCAAAAGAAGAAATGAAAAAGCTTGCTGATTTGGAAAAAAGTGAAGGGGCATCAAAATTAAATGACAACTAAATTAAATCCTGGGGAACGTCTGGATGATCTGCAGTTGAATGGATATGAAATTATACAGAATCCGGAAAGATTCTGTTTTGGGATTGATGCTGTTCTACTGTCTGATTTTGTAAAAGTGAAAAAGGGTGAGACTGTTTTAGATATGGGAACAGGAACGGGGATTCTGCCAATATTACTTGCAGGAAAGACACCTGGAAAACATTATACAGGATTAGAGATACAAAAAGAAAGTGCAGATATGGCAAGGCGTAGTGTAGTGCATAATCAACTTGATACAATAATTGATATAGTATCGGGCGATATTAAAGAGGCGGCAGAGATATTTAAGCCGGCCTTTTTTGATGTAATATTAACCAATCCACCGTATATGCTGGGTCAGCATGGTTTGCAAAATGAAAATGAAGCAAAGACAATTGCAAGACATGAGGTGCTTTGCACACTAGATGATATATTAAGAGAATGCAGCAAGCTTTTGCAGGAAAGTAAAGGGAGATTTTATATGATTCATAAGCCTTTCCGCCTTGCCGAAATATTGCTGAAAATGAATAACTATAAAATTGAGCCGAAACGTATTCAATTTATTCACCCCTATGTAGATAAGGAGCCTACTATGGTACTAATCGAGGGAATTAAGGGTGGAAAATCGAGGGTCAAAATTGAGCCTCCGATAATCATGTATAAAGGATAGAGAAAAGTACCAGAAGGAGGTTTTATGTCAGGAACATTATTTTTATGTGCGACCCCTATCGGTAACCTTGAAGATATTACATTTCGAGTTGTCAGAATGCTAAATGAGGTGGATTTAATTGCTGCAGAGGATACCCGCAACAGTATTAAGCTCCTTAACCATTTTGATATTCAAACACCTATGACCAGCTATCACGAATACAACAAGATAGATAAAGGTAAAAAGTTAGTGAATAGGCTTCAAGACGGTCAAAACATAGCCTTAATTACCGATGCAGGCACTCCGGGAATTTCAGATCCGGGAGAAGAATTGGTGAAAATGTGCCACGAAGAAGGGATTGAAGTTACATCGCTGCCAGGAGCAGCAGCATGTATTACTGCCCTTACAATGTCTGGGTTATCTACAAGACGATTTTCATTTGAAGCATTTCTTCCTACGGATAAAAAGCAGAAAGAATGTGTATTAAGAGATTTAGAAGAAGAATTTAGAACAATAATTATGTATGAGGCACCTCATCGTCTTCTCAAAACGCTTAGACTTTTACGGGATAGACTTGGTAATAGAAAGATTACAGTTTGCAGAGAGTTGACAAAACGTTATGAGACCATCTTTTTGACAACATTTGATGATGCTGTTATCTATTATGAAGAAAATACACCTAAGGGAGAATGTGTTCTTGTAATTGAGGGAAAAGATAGAGCTCAAGCGGTATTGGAAGATCAGAGAAGATGGGGTGAAATGAGCATTGAGGAGCATATGCAGCATTACATTTCTCAAGGTATGGATAAAAAAGAGGCGATGAAAAAAGTAGCTAAAGACAGAGGCGTTCAAAAGAGAGAAATATATAATTTTCTTGAAAATAAGTAAATAATAGGCACATTTAATTGTAAGTGTATCTAATAAAAGAAATTAAGTGGTACATATAAAATTGTGAAGAATATACATAAAGAAAAGCTTTATTATTTTAAAAATCATAAAAATAGCCTATTGACGATTGCAAATGTTAAGTATAGAATAATTAATAAGTTCAAACGGATCAGGCAGGCAAAGGCGTCGCTTAAATAAGCGGCGCCTTTCTTTTTTATATTTTGGGAATTACATCTTGCAGGACTTAAAATAAATATATTCCCTTTAATATGACAACAGATTTGAAGTGGACTATGCAAAGGCGCATTACTATTTAGTAATGCGCCTTTGCATATACCACAGTTTGAACAAAACATGGATAGGAGGAAAGGAATTATGAAAAAGAAAATATTTGCAGTACTGCTGTGTATGGCAATGACAGGAACTATACTGGCTGGATGTCAAAAATCATCCTCAGATACAGCATCTGAAGAGAAGACAGAAGAAAAGTCAGATACCGCAACAGAGACAGGAGATATCGAGGGTTCCATGGAAGGAGTTACATTAAAGGTAGGTACTTCCGGATTATTTGGACCATTTTCGTATTATGATGAGGATGGAAAGACCTTGATTGGTTATGATTTGGATTTGATTGCTGACCTTCAGGATATTCTTGGATTTGATATTGACGGTGAGATTCAGGCTATGGATTATTCAGCATTAACAACTTCACTGGCAGAAGGTAAACTAGATTTAGGTGCTGCTGCACTCTGTGCTACAGATGAGCGTAAAGAAGTAATGAACTTTACCGATGTATATTGTGATTCAGGTCAGGTAGTTATGATTAATAAAGATGCAGATACTGGAATTTCTAGTGTAGATGATTTATCAGGTAAGAAAGTCGCAGTAGAAAAGGGTACCGCCTCACATATGTATGCAACAAAAAATCTTGCAGATGCAGAAATTGAAGTACATGATACTATAACAACCGCATATGAGTCTCTCGAGCAGGGAAAAGTGGATGCTGTAATTCAGGATGGACCGGGAGCTGCATTTTATATTAAAACAACACAAGAGACAAAACTGGAAGTTACCGGAGATGAATTTAATCAGGGGCAGGCGCCTTACGCAGTTGCAGTATCTAAGGATTGTGATTATTTAGAACAGATTAACGCCGCATTAAATATGCTCAAAGATGATGGGACATTAGATGAGCTTTACACAAAGTGGTGCGAGTAATAAAAAAAGATAAAGATGGGATGAGATAGTATGGACGTATCATTTTTAAAGATCTTGTTACCAATGTTGTTTCAGGGTCTGGAACTTACACTTCTCATTGCAATAGTGGGGATTACCATCGGAACAGTAATTGGAAGTTTGTGTGGTTATGCATTGCAGGGGAATAACAAAGTAGCAAAGGCGATTGCCAATACGTATATTTGGATTATAAGAGCAACACCTCTTATGGTGCAGGCTTTGTATGGATATTTCGTCATACCCAAATTAATGGGAATTGATTTAGACAGTACTGTTGTGGGAATTATGGTAATTGCACTAAACTCAGGAGCATTTATTTCTGAAATCGTTAAGGGTGCTTTATTAGGAATTGACCCAGGACAAAAGGAGGCGTCATTATCTTTGGGAATGTCAAATGTGCAGGTAATGGTGCATATTATTATTCCTCCCGCTTTTAAAACGGCGCTTCCTGCTCTTTTTAATCAGTTTATTATATCAGTTAAAGACACGGCTCTTCTATCAATAATAGCGGTGAATGAAATTACTCACATGGGTCAGAATTATGCGGCTTTAAGTTTTAAAACAATTGAAACGTATACAACAATTGCAGCATTTTATTTGGTTCTGCTATCAATTTTAATTGTAGTTCAAAAGAAAGTTGAAAAAAAAATGAGGTGAATATTATGATTAAAGTGCATCATTTATCAAAACAGTTTGGTGAGTTAGAAGTTTTAAAAGATATTAATATGACTGTAGAAGAAGGCGAAGTGGTGTGTGTTATTGGACCTTCAGGATCGGGAAAAAGTACTTTCCTTCGCTGTATTAATCAGCTTGAAGTACCAACAGGAGGAACGGTTCGCTATAATGGAGAAAATTTAATTGATAAGTCATATGATATTAGAAAATTTCGTGAAGAAGTAGGCATGGTATTTCAAAGATTTAATTTGTTTCCATTAAAAACTGTTCTCGAAAATGTAATGCTTGCACCGGTGCTAACAAAAAAAGGAAATAAACATGAAGCTAAAAAGACAGCAATGGAGTTACTCGACAAGGTAGGGCTGGCTGAAAAGGCAGATGTTTATCCTTCCACATTGTCAGGAGGACAACAGCAGCGCGTTGCTATTGCACGCGCTCTGGCAATGCGACCAAAGGCGCTTCTTTTTGACGAACCAACATCTGCACTGGATCCGGAATTAGTGGGTGATGTACTTGAAGTTATGAAATCACTTGCAAAAGAAGGGATGACTATGATTGTTGTTACTCATGAGATGGGATTTGCCAAAGAAGTTGCAGACAGGGTAGTATTTATGGCCGATGGTTATATTGTTGAAGAAGGTAAACCAGAACAAATTTTTATTCAGCCAAAAGAAGATCGAACAAGATCATTTTTGTCAAGAGTTCTGCCAGCTGCATGTTAATAATATTACCAAAATAAATTGTGGCAAAGGGATTAATTCCCTTTGCCATTTTTTTGAATTCTTTGTATCTGTCCATCTTTCATAAAAACAACTCGATCTCCTAATGTTACCGCTTCTTCATAGTTATTTGTTACATATAAAACAGTTATACCTCTGTCCTTGTTAATTTTTTGAATATCATGAATCATTTCTATTCGTCTGTTTTCATCCTGTCTTGCAAAGTCTTCATCAATAAGAAGAACTTTAGGGTGACAAACTATTGCGCGTCCCAGCGCAACTTTCTGCTTGTCCCTTTCTGAAATAGACTTTATCTTTTTATCAAGGACGCCTGCAATCCCTAAAAATTCAGCAGCAGTTTTCACTCTAGAATCTATAACACTTCGAGGAAGATTGCGCAGTCTTAAGCCAAGTGACATGTTGTCATAGACATTAAAATATGCATACAGTACATAATTTTGGAAAGCCATTGCCAGACTCCGATCTCTCGGAAGGATGTCGTTTAGCAAGTCTGAGCCTAGATAAATCTCACCAGAAGTAATATCTTCAAGACCGCCTATCATACGGAGAATGGTAGATTTACCGCAGCCGCTGGGTCCATAGAAAGTAACAAATTCTCCGTTTTCAATGTGGAGAGATACATTTTTAACAGATACAAATCCATTTGGATATGTTTTATTTAGTTTTTTAAATGTTAAGCTTGCCATAGATATACCTCCACTGTATCTTAGTATTTTAATTTTAGCACATACCCTATGGCAAAACAATCTTTTATAACATCATACCGGCAAGTATAACACTTGATGCCAAACCAACAAAAGTTGCCAATAGAGCACCGGTGAGAGTGTATCTGGATTTTTTTATTTTTGCAGTCATAAAATATACGCTCATTGTATAAAAAATTGTTTCTGTACAAGCCATAGAAATAGAAGCTATTAATCCAAGGCGTGAATCAGTCCCATATTCTTTAAAAATATCGAGAAGTAGACCGGTAGCAGCGGATGAGGAGAACATTTTTACAATAGTCAGAGGGACAAGTTCTCCTGGAAATCCAATATAAGAAGTAAAATGACCAATAATAGCCGAAAGAAAATCAAGAAAGCCTGAAGCACGTAATATGCCTACAGCTACCATAAGCCCTATTAGTGTGGGCATTATTTTAATAACTGTAAAAAACCCACTTTTGGCTCCTTTGATAAAGTTATCATAAACATTGGTTCCCATTAAGACTCCATATGTTACAATAGCAAGAATAATAAATGGTACAATAAAGTCTGTAATATACAGAAAAAACTGCATAAGATACCTCGGCAGCAGGTTATAGTATTGATTATTTATATGCTTATCCTTCAAAAAGAATGTATAAAAGTTAGAGAAATAGAAGACCTACGCATAACGTACTTTTTAATTTCATATTATAATACAAAGATTTCAAGGGAGTTCTTATGCCATTTCTATTTCCCGGAAAAATAAAAAAACGGCTTCTGTCCGCATTTCTTACAATCAGTTTAGTCAGCACTCTGCTTGTTTCAGGGTGCAGTTTCAACACAAACAATAATCAAAACAAGGAATTTAAATCGTTTACAAAAGATATTTTTTGTCAGGAGGTATCCTCTAATACAATAAGCCTTCATTACTCTTTAAAAGATCCAGAAAAGTATGGAATCAACGAAACACCTATTTCATTTGGGAATATTACTACAAATTCTAAGGCAGCAGCAGCTTCAACAGAAAATATTCGTGCTGCACTTGGCCGATTTTCTTATGATATGCTGTCTCAAGAAAATCAGCTTACCTATGATATATTAGAGTATTATTTACAGACGGCAGAAAAAAATGCAGACTATTTGTTATATGAAGAGCCGCTTGGTCTTGTCAGTGGAATTCAAACTCAGCTGCCAGTTTTATTATCAGAATATCAATTTTACAATACAGATGATGTGGATACATATCTAAAATTAATGGAGTCAACGCCACAGTATTTTGAATCGTTGATTTCATTTGAAAAAGAAAAGTCAAAGGCTGGACTATTTATGGCTGATTTTGCAGCTGATACAGTTATTTCGCAATGCACAGCTTTTATGGAAATGGGAGAAAGTAACTATTTAGTTTCTACATTTGTTGAACGTATTGGACAATTAGATATTTCTACTGAAGAACAAAGCAGATATATAAAAAGAAACGCACAGATGCTGCAGAATTATGTATTGCCGGCATATAACAAATTAGTTTCAGAAATTCAGGGTCTAAAGGGAACTGGAAAGAACGAAAAAGGATTATGCTATTTATCGGAAGGAAAGTCATATTATGAACAACTTGTAGCAGAATCAACAGGATCGGACAGATCGGTAAAGGAACTTGAAGAACTAACCAGAAAGCAGATTATTTCGGATCTTGAGGCTATGGAAAAAGTGATGCAGAAGTTGGGCTCAGTGTCAAAAGAAACAGCAGCATTAGAGGATGCTAATCCTGTAACAATATTAAATGAACTGCAAAGAAAAACAGAAAAGTCTTTTCCAAACCCTCCTGAAACAGTAACTCAAGTAAAATACGTGCCAGAAGCAATGGAAGAATATCTAAGTCCGGCGTTTTATTTAATCCCCGCAATTGATAATACTAATGAAAATGTAATTTACGTAAATCAGGCGCAAATGAACAATAATCTTACTCTTTATACTACACTTGCCCATGAAGGGTATCCAGGTCATCTTTATCAGACCATATATTATGCAGCAACTGACCCTGATCCTCTTCGGAGTATTTTCAACTTCGGAGGTTACGTTGAAGGGTGGGCTACTTATGCAGAAATGTGTAGCTACTATTTTACGTCTCTTAGTAATGAACAGGCTACATTACTGCAGAAAAACAGTTCTATAATATTAGGCTTGTATGCTTTGGCAGATATGGGAATTCACTATGAAGGATGGAGCCGAATGGATACTATAGCATTTTTTAAAAACTATGGAATAAAAGATGCAAAAACAATAGAACGAGTATATGAACTTATAATAGGCTCACCTGGAAATTACTTAAAATATTATATTGGATATGTAGAATTTTTAGAGTTGAAAAAAGAATGGATAGAAAAAAAAGGTGATAATTTTTCACAAAAAGAATTTCATGATGCTGTGCTTACAGTAGGACCTGCTCCGTTTTCCATAGTTGAAGAATACATGTGGAAATGACAGGTTATTAACAGTTCATAAAATAGAAATAACAACTTAAAAATAGTAACTATAAGAAGAAAAAGTTTAGGAGAAATTTATAGAAACATTAACCAAAAAATTAATTGACTTTTTTACATTATATTGATACACTGAAAGCAAGTGAAAGATATTGTGAGGAAAATAACGAAATACGGCGCCGCATTTCTCAAAGAAATATCTTTTCCGAAAACAAACATAATATTGGAGGAATGTTTATGAATGCTGTATTTATTTTGAGGGCGGTTCTGATTATTTATGCTGGTATTTTTGCAGTATATATGGTTAGAGATTGTATCGCGCACAAAGAAGACTTTACCAAGGATAAAGTCTTTGCTCTTGGTTTCATCGGATTTATCGTTAATGTATTTGACACGTTAGGTATCGGTAACTTTGCAACTACAACAGTAGGTTTTAAGATGACAAAAACCTGCAAGGATGATTTGATCCCTGGAACAATGAATGTTGGGCATACTATCCCAGTTTGTACAGAAGCAGTTTTATTTTTCGGATTAATTGAAATTGCACCTGTAACTTTAATCGGTATGATTGCTGCAGCTGTAATAGGAGCTGTAATTGGGGCTACAATTGTATCGAAATGGTCAATAAAATATGTGCGTATAGCACTTGGAACGGCAATGATTCTTTTGGCTATTGTTTTAGCATGTAAGTTATTGCAGGTAGGACCGTTTGGTACATCAGGAATGGCAACTTCTCTTACAGGTATTAAATTGGTTATTGGTATTGTCGGCAACTTCTTACTTGGTGCTCTGATGATGATCGGTGTAGGGCTTTATGCACCATGTATGGCTCTTGTTGGTATTCTTGGAATGAACATTAGTGCTGCATTCCCTATCATGATGGGTTCTTGTGCCTTTTTGATGCCTTCAGGCGGATTTAAGTTCGTTAAGGAAGGAAAGTATGACAGAAAAGCATCCATACTTCTTGCTATTTTCGGTGTTTTAGGAGTTTTTGTTGCTTATCTGATTATAAAAACACTTCCATTAACAATACTGACATGGGTAGTTATCTGTGTTATGCTTTTTACTTCTGGAATGTTCTTCAAGGATGCTGCAAAATCTTAAAAGTACATAATAGAAAAAGTTTAATTAAAACATACATTAAAAGGCTGTGCAAATTGCACAGCCTTTTGTTTTTTATACTTTTTTCTTTTTCTCTGCAATTCGTTGATCATGCTGTTTTTCAGCAAGCTTTGCGGAATCAATCATTCGTTTTACCTGCTCTTTCAAAGGTACTTTCAGTTCTGAAACTTCTTTTTTAGTTCTTCCTTTAAGAAAAACACTAAACTCACCAACAGCACCTGTTCTAAAATCAGATAAGGGAAGAACATGTAGTTCTTCATTATTAACCCAGATATAATAATTTCGCTTATCTTTATAATAATTTGTTATTTCAGAATATTTATACTTCTCTAAAGTTGGCTCACCTTTCGTACTAATTGTAAACTCGCCCATACCAAAGCCAAATATAATCTCAGACTGTTCTACAAAATTTAGATCTCTTTTGGACAATTTGTAATATGCAATCTTATGCCTGAAAAGTGAAAATAAAAAAATAACTCCTCCTATAGCAGCGCATATACTCATTTCTGTTATATGATCACGAAATGAAGCAGCAAGTACAAAAAAGCATCCCGCCAAAGTATAGAGTTTTATGCCGGTTTGCGGATTTTTTATTTTGTAAGTAAATTTTATAAAGTCTTTCAAGACCTGTTTAGTATGAGTAGTTGCAATTTTGTAAAGGGGTGTCATTTTTTTATCTCCTTTTGCAGATTTATTTTAATTATAAGGTATTTATTAAAGAATTGCTACTTATTTAAATAGAAAAACAATGTAAATTAGTATTGTCGGTATATTGGTTTTCTTGAAGTCATAAAATAGTGGTACCTCAAAGAGGGTAAAATTGACATATCTTTTATAAAAAAGCTGGGAGGAATAAAATGTTAAATTATTTATGGGCTGGTATGATTATAATTGGCGTTATTTTTGGTGCCTTTAATGGAAAAATGCCTGATATTACAAACGCTGCACTGGACTCCGCAAAAGAAGCCGTATCGCTTTGTATTACGATGATGGGAGTTATGTCATTTTGGGTAGGAATGATGGAAATTGCTACTAGAGCAGGAATTATTGAAATGGCATCAAAAAAAATGCGGCCGATAATTCGATTTCTTTTTCCAAGAATTCCAGAGGGACATAAAGCAAATGAGTACATAACAACAAATTTTATTGCTAATTTTCTTGGACTTGGGTGGGCTGCTACGCCAGCGGGTCTACAGGGTATGGCTGCATTGGCAGAGCTGGAAAAAGAAAGAAGAAAACAAGGTATACAGACGGTGAAACCTGGAACAGCTTCTAATGAAATGTGTACATTTTTAATTATGAATATATCATCGCTTCAGTTAATTTCTGTTAATGTTATAGCTTACAGGAGCCAGTATGGCAGTGTAAACCCGGCAGCTATCGTAGGTTCAGGAATAGTGGCAACAGCTATGAGTACCATAGTTGCTACTATATATTGTAAAATAATGGATAGAAAACGCTGAAAAAAACTTAACTATAATTATACGTTTTTATAAAATTTCCAGTTGACCTTTTTTTGGTTTCAGTGTATAGTGAACAAGTATATATGTTAACGCGTTGATATATGAAAGCGCTGAAGCGTCGAAGTAAAAGGGAGGACACTGTATTATGAAACAGAAAAAGATTTTATCAGTATTAGTGGCGATGAGTATGACAGCAGCTTTACTGGTTGGCTGTAGTTCTGGGGGTGCCGATAAAACTGAGAGTAAAGACACGACAAGTGATAAGGTATATAACATAGGTATCTGCCAGTTGGTACAGCATGATGCACTTGATGCAGCAACTAAGGGATTTAAAGATGCTTTGGTGGAAAAATTAGGTGAAGACAGAGTTGTATTTGATGAGCAGAACGCATCTGGTGATTCAGCAACCTGTTCTACTATTGTAAATCAGTTTGTATCTGCAGATGTAGACTTGATTCTGGCTAATGCAACGCCGGCACTTCAGGCGGCTGCTTCTGCAACAGATACTATTCCGATTTTGGGAACATCTATTACAGATTATGCAACTGCATTGGATATTGATGACTGGACTGGTACAACAGGCAGAAACATTTCCGGGACATCTGATCTTGCACCTCTTGATAAGCAAGCTGAAATGATTTCGGAATTATTTCCAGATGCTAAAAATGTAGGTATTTTATATTGTTCAGCGGAGCCTAATTCAGTATACCAGGCAGATTCAATTGAGACTTATCTGAAAGAACTGGGGTATACCTGCGAGCGATTTACGTTTGCCGATTCAAATGACTTATCTTCTGTAGTAACCACAGCTGTTTCAAAAAGTGATGTTCTTTACGTACCTACTGATAATACTGCAGCTTCTAATACAGAAGTAATTAACAATGTAAGTTTGCCGGCAAAGGTACCTGTAGTAGCTGGAGAACAGGGAATTTGCCTTGGTTGTGGTGTAGCCACTTTGTCGATTGACTATTATGATATTGGATATCAGGCTGGCGAAATGGCTTATGATATTCTTGAAAATGACGCTGATATTACAACAATGGATGTAACATCCGCATCAGCTACGACTAAGCAGTATGTTCCTGATCGTGCCAAGGAACTGGGCCTTAAAATACCGGATGATTATGAAGAATTATCCGCTCAATAGAAACAGCATACTTTTGAACTTTGCAGTCTGATATGAAAAAGCAAAAAAGTTATAGCGCGGCAAAGGCCATAAAACCTTTGCCGCTTTATCACTTTATAGGATAAGGAGGATGAGAGTCATGAACGTAATGACATTTGTTAATGCATTGCCTGGCGCTGTTGCGCAAGGGCTGATATGGGGTATTATGGCGATTGGGTTATATATCACATATAAAATTCTTGATTTAGCCGACCTTACTGTTGATGGAACTATGGCAACAGGTGGAGCGGTTTGCGTAATGATGATAATCAATGGGTATTCAGTTGGTACGGCACTATTTTGTGCTTTTTGCGCAGGACTGCTGGCTGGTATGGTCACCGGAATTCTGCATACAGCACTGGGGATTCCTGCAATACTGGCAGGAATTCTGACTCAGCAGGGTCTGTATTCAATTAATCTGTGGATAATGGACGATAAGGCTAACCAGGCTATTGCTGTGGACAAGTATAATTTGTTAGTATCGCTGCGGTATGTAAAAGGGGTTCCCTTTTACCAGAATACTATTTTTGTAACAAGTATATTTATTATTGTAATTATCGGTGTATTGTACTGGTTCTTCGGTACTGAGCTTGGATGTTCCATCAGATCTACAGGAGTGAATCCCAACATGTCCAGAGCACAGGGAATTAATACTAATGTTACAAAAATACTGGGATTAATGATTGCCAATGGTATTATTGCTTTAGCGAGTGCATTGTTTGCTCAATATCAGGGATTTGCTGATGTCAATGCCGGCCGTGGTGCTATTGTTGTTGGTCTGGCTTCCATTATAATTGGGCAGGTGGTGTTTGGACGAATCAGAGGAAATTTTGCATTCAAAACATTGTCGGCAGCACTGGGAGCTGTTATTTACTATTTGGTATTACAGGTAGTGACCTGGTTGGGACTGCCAACTAATTTCCTGAAACTTTTTGCATCAGTTATCGTTGCTATATTTTTGGCAATACCCTATATCAAGAGCAAGCATTTTACAAAGCCGGTCAAAAAGGGAGGTGTCTCCAATGCTTAAAATCAATCAAATTTCAAAAACTTTTAATCCTGGAACCATTAATGAAAAAGTAGCACTAAACAGTTTATCACTTGAATTAAAAGAGGGTGATTTTGTAACAGTTATCGGAGGGAATGGTGCAGGAAAATCGACTATGCTCAATGCTATTGCAGGGGCATGGAAAGTTGATGAAGGAAGTATTTATATTGATGATGTGGATGTTACAAAATTACTGGAACATAGAAGAGCTATATATCTCGGACGTGTATTTCAGGATCCCATGACTGGCACAGCTGCTAATATGCAGATACAGGAAAATCTTGCCCTTGCTCTGCGCAGAGGAAATGTCAGAGGATTGAGAAAAGGAATTACCCACAAGGAACGGGAACAGTATAAAGAACAGTTGAAGATACTCGATCTGGGGCTGGAAGACAGGATGACATCCAAGGTGGGGTTACTGTCAGGAGGGCAGAGGCAGGCACTAACACTTTTGATGGCAACACTGAAAAAACCGAAAATTTTGTTGCTTGATGAACACACTGCAGCGCTTGATCCTAAAACTGCAGCTAAAGTTCTGGATGCAACAGATAAGATCATATCTAAAGATCAGCTTACTACCGTGATGATTACTCATAATATGAAAGACGCTATTGCTCATGGTAACAGGTTGGTGATGATGTTTGAAGGAAATATTATCTATGATGTTTCGGGGGAAGAAAAAAAGAAACTGAAGGTATCAGATCTCCTGCAAAAATTCGAGCAGGTAAGCGGCGGTGTGATGAATGACCGGATGATCTTGGGATAGCATATAGATATCTAAACTTTATGAATTGTCTGAGGAAGAATGGTGATAACGATTTTTCCTCAGGCTTTTTTGTTTGCTGAAAAATCATTGACCATTAACAGTACAATACGTATAGTATAAGTAGAGTAAATACAGTTATACATTTCAATCAGTCATCAACTAATCTAATAAAATGGGGGAAATAAAATGTATTCAGTTATCATTGCGGATGATGAGTTTGAATTACGGCAATCGCTTCTGGAATGTATTGATTGGGAATCTATTGGCTTTGAGGTTATTGGAGAGGCTTCTAATGGAATGGAAGCACTGGAACTTGTGGAAATACTTGAACCTGATCTTTTACTTACGGATATTAAGATGCCCTTTGTATCGGGAATTGAACTTGCACGTCAGGTCAGTCGTGTCAGACCTGCCATGCATATTGCATTTTTGAGTGGATATGATGATTTTGCATATGCAAAAGAAGCCATACAATATAATATTATCAGTTATCTGCTAAAGCCATTGTCTAGTGAGGAGCTTACACAGGAGTTGATTATAATACGTGAGAAGATGGACGAAAGAGTCGCTCGTATAAAATCATTGGAGACCCAGATGCGCAGGGAAGAACGCGCAGAAATAAACAAATTTTCTTTCCTGCTCACACTTTGTATGAATGAAGAACAAGATATATTTAATGAGACAGAAAAAGAACGTGAATTTGAGGTACTGGCAGAGGGGGCCGGTCTGGGTTCTATGAATGAGCGGTCGAAAAACTTTCTTCTGTTTGTGACCAGATTTTTGGATAGTAATAAGCATAATTCTACAAAACTTGAACACCAAACATTTGTAGATTCTATTGTAAGCAGATATTCGAATTGCGTAAGTGTATATATTAATGGGAAAGTAATTACAATTGTTTCTGGAATACAGCGGAATCTAAATAAGTACGAAGAGATTTTTACAAAAGAGATTATACAGTTATCTAAAAAGATTCTGGATAAAGAGTGTGTAATTGGTGTCAGCAGAAAATTTAATCGTTTATTACATACCAGAATAGCCTATCTTGATGCAGTAACTGCATGGGAATATGCCAAAGAAGATTCTGGAAATATATGCTTTATATTGGATATAGATAAAGAAAAGGAAAGCTGCTCTGCTGAATATATCAGTGACATCACATTGGAGTTAGAACGAAGGCTTAAAATGGGACAAGGGCTTGAGGAATTTTTAAAAACGGTCATTGAAAAAGACGGAAGGAACAGTAATGGTTTTTTGATGCTTCAGATTGTAACAACCATTTATGGTGTGTTGTCAAATATAACTGATGATGAGAGCAAGAAAGAGCTGATGGATGCATTTATTGTATCAGATAAAGTGAATTTCAACTATACAGATCAAGATATCCTTAATCTGGCTGTTAGCACCAGTAAAATTATTCAAAAACAGAGGCTTCGTAATTCGGAAATTATTTGCATGTTAGCACAGGATATTTAAGCACTATTGTCAAAAAAAATCAGGGGGAAACTTTTATTAATATTCTGACAGCTAAGCGAATGAAAAAGGCAAAAGAATATCTTTTTATTACGTCTAAAAAGATCATGGAAATAGCTAAAGCGTGTGGATATAGTGATTACCATTATTTTAGTTATTGTTTTAAAAAATTTTATGGAATATCTCCAAACAAGATGCGGGAGAACATTAACCAATGAAAAAACTTTCTATTTCAAGTTTTCTAACAATCCTGATTAGTGTTTTGTGTATAATATTGACAGCTAGTACCACAATACTGTTTACGGTTGTGTACCGTAATTCTTTGCAGCAAACCGCAATTATTAATTCTGAACAGGCTGTTTCTCAGGTGACAAATACAATAGAAATTTATGCTCAGGAGATGAAAAATAATTTAAAAATGGTTGAAAGAGAAATACAATGGATTAACACAGAGGAAGAATTAAGGAGTTATCTTAATCATATGGTGCAGATTAACAGTGGTTGCGTTTCTGTTATGGTTTATGATGAAACCGGTAGAATTCTTCAATATGGCGTAAATGAAGAAATCATAAAGGATAAGCAGAAAGACGATATGTCTTTTTTGCCCACACTTTTTTCCGAAGGGGATTATGAAATATCAGCACCGCATGTTCAAAATATATTTGAAGGTTCTTATCCATGGGTAGCCACAATTGGTAATAAGATATATCTGGAGTTATACGGGAGAGAATTATTTGTGGCAATGGATGTTGAAGTTCTTTCCATTTTGTCTTATGTAGATAATGTTAGTATTGGACAACGAGGTTATTGTTTTGTAATGGACCAGTATGGGAATATGGTATATCATCCTCAACAGCAGTTGATTTATTCGGGAATTAAACACGAAAATCTTGAGATGCTGAAAAACCTGAATGGTGAAACCGTAGCAGGTGATATAATTTATTCAGCTCAAAATCTCCAGGACGGACACTGGACTGTAGTGGGAGTAAGCTATACAGATGAACTTGTAACGGATAAAATCAAAGAACTATGGTGGCTGATTGTCGTTGAATTAATTATTTGTATTGTCATTTTATTTATCAGTATAAGATTGTTTAATCGAAAAATTTCTAGTCCTGTACAAAATCTCATAAATGCAATGAAAGATTTTGAGCGTAATATGCAAGATTTTCGTTATAAAAAAGAAAAAGGCGTTTATGAAATGCAGATTCTTTCTGAATCTTTTGAGCATATGGTGAAGCGGCTTCAGAAGTTGATGGAACGAGTGAAAAGAGAAGAAATTCTCTTGAGAAAAACTGAACTTAAAGCACTTCAGACTCAAATTAATCCCCACTTTCTTTATAATACTCTTGATTCCATTCAATGGATGTGTGAGCGGAATAAGCCGGGGCAGGCGGTGAAAATGGTTTCAGCTCTTTCTAAGTTGTTTCGCATCAGCATAAGTAAAGGCAGAGATTTGATTACTGTTGCTGATGAAATTGAACATGCCAGAAACTATATGGTTATCCAGACTTTTCGATACACCAATCAATTTACTTATCGTTTTGATGTGGAGGATGAGGCGCTTCCTTATCTTTGTAATAAAATTACATTGCAGCCTCTAATTGAAAATGCTATTATACATGGAATTAATCCTACTTTTGAAGATGGTGAGATAGTAATTACTGTAAAGACAGAAAATGATAATGTAGTGTTCGTGGTTTCAGATAATGGAATGGGAATGTCTAAGGAGCAGTGTCAATCTATTCTGAAGCACGATACAAATGACAATTTTGGAATTGGTATAAAAAATGTGAATGACCGCAATAAGATTTATTTTGGCAGTGAATATGAAATACAAATTGATAGTGAAATGGATGCAGGAACAACAATTACCATTAAATTTCCTAAAATAACTAAGAGTAATATCAAAGTGTAAAAGGAGCCCCAACATGAAAAAAATTGTTAGATTATGTATGGTAATATTACTGGGCATATCATTGCCGGGATGCAGTAGGCTTTGGAAACAAGATAAAGTTCAGATAACGGTAATCACAAAAGCAACTGAAACAGATTTCTGGAGAGCAGTCCGAAATGGATGTAATTCTGCAGCTGGTGAATATAATGTCAATTTGATATTTCAAGGACCAGAGGGTGAAGAGGATTATAAAACACAGAATCAGATGATCGAAGAAGCTATTGACCGAGGGACGGGGGCAATTATTCTCTCCGCTATTGATCGTGAAAAATCCACTCAAATTATAGAAAAAGCAGCCGCCAGGGGAATATATGTTGTGATTATAGATAGTGGAATTAATAGTAATATACCAGAGGTTATTATCAGTACTGACAATTATGCCTCAGGGAAAAAGGCGGCACAGGCAATGGCAGGTGATAAAACAGAGTCTCTTAACATTGGTATTGTAAATATGGCACAGGGTACTGCAAATGGTCAGGAAAGGGAGAAAGGGTTCACTGATGCAATAGAACTTATAGACGGAGCTCAGATTACAGGAAAGGTTTCTGTGGATTCTAACCTGGATTCGGCAAAACAGGGTACCTATGATCTGCTGGAAAAATACCCTGAAATAAATGCTTTAGTCGCATTTAATGAGTATACTACATTGGGTGCAGGCACAGCTTTGTCTGAACTGAAATTGGGGAATAAAATTAAAATGTACGGATTTGATAATAATAATACAGCAATCCAATTATTAGAAGAAGGTACAATTGATGGATTGATGGTGCAGAATCAGTTTGCAATTGGCTATCTGGGCGTGGAGGCGGCTTATAATCTTATCACTGAAAGATATATAGCAGACAGGGAAATATTTATGGAAGCAACTCTGGTGGAACGGGATAATTTATTTGAAGAAGGAATTCAGAAAATTGTATTTCCTGTTGAAAAGAAGTAAAAGTATTTATAATTTAAGGCGTAGTTTCGTAAAAAAATGGTGTGAAGACTTACTAAGGCAGGTCTTCACACCATTTTTATGGCATTTTTTATTCTTCAGGATAATATTTCTATAGTTCATAAATGAAAAAATTATAACTTATGCTGAAGATTTTCCATGTCCTTTTTTCTTGTTCTTTTTTATAATTTTTCTATAATAAATATTAAATTTTAGGAGGAGAATATGAAAAAAAAATTAGTTAGTATGTTATTGGCGGCGGTGATGGTGCTATCTATGACGGCATGCAGCGGAAAGTCACCTGCGGAAGTCTCTGGTACGGATACAGACGATGCAAAGGAAACATCGGCAGATGCTTCTTCAAGTGATGGAAAAAAGGTTGGTGTTGCCATGCCCACCCAGTCATCTCAGCGCTGGATTCAAGATGGAGATAACATGAAAAAGGAGCTCGAGGCGTTAGGATATGAAGTAGATCTTCAGTATGCTGAGGATGATGTTCAGCAGCAGGTCGCACAAATTGAAAACTTAATAAATAATGGTGCTGATTGCCTGGTTGTTGCATCCGTCGACTCTTCCGCTTTGGTAAATGCTCTTGCTGATGCTAAGGCAAATGGAATACCAGTTATTGCGTATGACCGCCTTTTGATGGATACAGATGCGGTTTCCTATTATGCTACGTTCGATAATGAGGGGGTAGGCAGAATAATCGGAGAGTACATAGAAGAAAAGATGGAATTGGCTAAAGCAGCAGAGGAAGGAAAAAGCTATAATATTGAATTTTTTATGGGATCACCGGATGATAATAATGCGGTATTTCTAGATCGTGGTGTTATGTCCGTACTTAAACCCTATTTAGACAATGGTGTTTTAGTATGTCAATCTGGGCAAACAGAATTTTCACAGACAAATACATTGAGATGGAGTCAGGAAACAGCGCAAAAAAGGTGTGAGGATATTTTATCAGGTTACTATGGTGACGGAGAGCATTTAGATATTATCGCAAGTGCATTTGATGGTTTAAGTTATGGGTGTTCAGCAGCACTGACTGGAGCAGGATACGCTGTAGGCGACCAGTGGCCGTTGATTACAGGGCAGGATGCTGAGCTTATGGCTGTAAAAAATATAATCAGTGGTTCACAGACTATGTCTATTTTTAAAGATACACGTATCCTTGCAGAAAAGTGCGTAACGATGGTTCAGGCAGTGCTTGAAGGTAAGGATCCAGAAATTAATGATGAAAGTACTTATGATAATAATAAATTAGTTGTTCCTTCTTATCTTTGTGAGCCTGTAGCAGTGGATGCTGAGAATTATGAAAAAGAGTTGATTGATTCTGATTATTATACAGAAGATGAGTTGAAGTAATTAAAAGGTGTGGGAATCAAAGCTAATGATTCCCACTTCTAAATAAAACAGCTTTATTTTTAAAGGAGATGAGACGGAAATGTCCGAAAATATTTTGGAAATGCGTCATATAATCAAAGAGTTTTCTGGTGTTAGAGCTTTGGATGATGTAAATCTTGAAGTTAAAAAAGGGGAAATTCATGCTTTGTGCGGAGAAAATGGTGCAGGGAAATCTACATTAATGAATATTCTTTCCGGTGTATATCCTCACGGTACTTATACAGGAGAAATCTATTATCAAGGTGAGTTATGTAAATTTTCAGATATCAGAGACAGTGAACAGCGGGGAATTGTAATCATTCACCAGGAACTTGCATTAAGTCCTTATTTGTCTATTGCAGAAAATGTATTTATTGGAAATGAGGTTACCAGTATAAGAGGCGTAATAAACTGGACTGAAACAAGAAAAAGAGCTCAGGAAATGCTCGCCCGTGTTGGACTTGAAAATGAAAATATCAGTATGCCGGTAAACTCTCTGGGTGTTGGAAAACAACAATTGATAGAAATTGCAAAAGCGATGGCAAAAGATGTAAACCTTTTGATTCTTGATGAACCAACAGCGGCTCTAAATGATGAAGAGAGTGCGCAATTGCTGGAAATTATGCTCCAGTTAAAAAATCGGGGAATTACTTGTATTGTAATTTCACATAAACTGAATGAAATAAGTTATGTTGCAGATGCCATTACGGTAATCAGAGATGGAAAGTCTATTGAGACTCTGGAAAAAAACAGTACTGAATTTACAGAAGATCGTATTATTAAGGGAATGGTAGGCAGAGAACTGACCAACCGTTATCCAAAACGAGAAGCTACTATTGGAGAAACCATTCTGGAAGTGAAGGAATGGAATGTGTATCATCCTGAAGACAGCAGCAGAAAAGTAATAGAGGATATAAATTTTAAAGTAAGAGGAGGAGAAGTTGTAGGGTTTGCAGGTCTAATGGGTGCCGGACGTACAGAGCTGGCAATGAGCATATTTGGACGATCATATGGCCAAAAAATAAGTGGAAGCATTTGGTTAAACGGTAAGAAAGTGGATATAAGGTCAGTAAAAGATGCCATAAGTAATAAAATTGCTTATGTATCTGAAGATCGTAAAAGTTACGGATTGGTGCTAATTGATGATATAAAACATAATATGTCAATGGCAGCCTTGAAAGAGCATTTTTCAGATCATGGTGTTATTGACCAGAATAAAGAAATTTTGGAGGCAGAAAAATATAAACAGTTAATTAACATAAAAGCAAATTCAATTGAACAGACTGTGGGATCATTGTCAGGAGGAAATCAGCAGAAGGTTGTGCTGGCAAAATGGATTCAGACTCAGCCGGATGTGCTTATTTTAGATGAACCGACCAGAGGAATTGATGTGGGAGCCAAATATGAGATTTACTGTGTCATTAATGATCTGGCAAAACAGGGAAAAGCAATTATTGTAATATCTTCTGAAATGCCGGAGATAATCGGTACCTGTGACAGAGCCTATGTTATCAACGAAGGATCAATTGCTGGAGAATTAGAAAAAGAGAAATTGACGCAGGAAAATATCATGAAATGCATTATTTCACATGGAAGGGAGAACGCATAATGAGCAGCAAAAAGGTAAATCTTGAAATCAAACAATTTGGGATGGTGATTGCCCTGATTGTAATTTTTATTATCTTTTATATTTTGTCAGGAGGGAAAAATGCTACTCCCATGAACATTAATAACCTGGTCATGCAAAATGGCTATATAATTGTTCTGGCTGTGGGTATGCTTTTGTGTGTCCTAACCGGCAATGTTGATCTGGGGGTTGGCTCTACAGTGGCATTGACAGGAGCTGTTTCAGCAATTCTAATTATTGATAAGAACTTTGCAGTACCGCTGGCAATAATGGCAGCTCTCCTTATAGGTCTGGCTGTGGGGATTTTTGAAGGTGCATTTATTTCTCTTCTTGGAATTCCCCCGTTTATTGTTACATTGGCCACAATGCTTATTGGCAGGGGGCTTACCTATGTAGCTCTTCAGGCTCAGACTAAGGGCCCTCTTCCTAATTCCTATAATGCTATTGGAGCTGGATATATTCCGACTCTGACCGTGCAGATTGGTAATTTTGCTTTTGATCTGATTTGTGTTGTTATAGCACTTTTAGTCACTGTTTTGCTTGTTTTATCAGAATATAAATCATATAAGCGGAAGTTGAAATATGGATTTGCGATTAATCCGGTATGGCAGACTTGTATAAAGGTGGTAGTATTTGTTCTAATAATCTGTTTTTTTATGTACCGGCTTGCAGTTTACAGAGGAATCCCGATTGTGCTGATTTTAATGGCGGTACTCATAGGCGTTTATCATTTTATTACAAGTAAGACAGTTCCTGGCAGATATATTTATGCTCTTGGAGGTAATGAAAAAGCAGCAAAGTTATCGGGAATTAATACCAGTAAAGTATATTTCTGGGTTTATACTAATATGGGGTTATTGTGTGGTATTGCAGGAATTATACTATCTGCACGTAACGGTTCAGCTACGCCAAAAGCAGGGGACGGATTTGAGATGGATGCTATAGCAGCCTGTTATATAGGGGGCGCCGCTACAGCAGGGGGCATAGGAACAATTATCGGAGCAGTGGTAGGAGCCTTTGTTATGGGTATACTTAATAATGGAATGTCACTTATCGGTTGGTCTACAGATATTCAGAAAGTAGTCAAAGGTTTGGTATTGTTGGGTGCAGTAACCTTTGATTTAGTGTCAAAGCGCAAAAAGTAATAACTCTCCTCCTGACAGCATAAGATACAGTACCATTAGTTATAAGGGTGTTGTACAAGCGTGAAAGGAGGAGTATTTTGTTTGAAGATAAGTTCATTCAAGAAATATCAGAATTGCTGCATACTGATAAGGAAAAAGGTTTAACAGAGGAGGAAGGAGCCAAGAGGCTTCTTGATAATGGTCCCAACGTACTGAAGGAAGGAAAAAAGAAAACGATAGTGGAGTCCTTTCTGGAACAATTAAATGACCCTTTAATATGTGTGCTTCTTATAGCAGCACTTGTTTCATTCCTTTTAAAAGAGGTAAGTGATGCTATTATTATTGCAATAGTTATCATTGTAAACTCAACAGTGGGTGTTATACAGGAAGGAAAGGCGCAAAAGGCCCTTGAGTCGCTAAAAAAATTGACAAGCCCAAAAGCTGTGGTTCGAAGAGATGGTGTAATCAGGGAAATTCCGGCATCGAATCTGGTTAAAGGAGATATAGTTATACTCGAAACGGGTGCTCAGGTAGCAGCGGACATTAGGCTTACTAAATCCTGGAATCTTAAAGTAGAAGAATCTGCACTTACAGGGGAATCTCTTCCGGTGAATAAAAACGCGGATTTCAGAGCTTCAAAGGCGCTGCCGGTAGGTGACAGAAAGAACGAGGCTTTTATGTCTACTCTTGTGACCAGCGGAAGAGGAGAAGGAATAGTAATAGGAGCGGGCATGGATACCGAGATCGGTAAAATTGCTTCTATCATCAGTGCAGTACCTAAAGAATTTACCCCACTTCAAAAAAAACTGGCAGATTTAGGGAAAATGCTCAGTATTGTTTCTGTACTGCTGTGCGCTGCACTATTTGGCATAGCGGTTCTGCAAAAACGAGATATTCTGGAGATGCTGATTACAGCAATATCTCTTGCTGTAGCAGCGGTGCCTGAAGGGCTGCCGGCTATCGTAACCATTGTACTTGCATTGAGTGTATCAAGGATGGTTAAGGTTAACACCATTGTACGTAAATTGCCTTCTGTAGAAACATTGGGTGCTGTAAATGTTGTATGTTCAGATAAGACAGGTACGCTTACGCAGAATAAGATGACCGTAATCAGATATTATGTCAATCAAAATGTGTACAAGAGTAGTGAACCTGCGCCTAATATGCCTGTTGAATTTTTAGAGGGAATGGCTCTTTGTAATGATGGGGTTATCACAGATCAAGAGGAACTGGGTGATCCTACAGAGTTAGCATTGCTTAGGTTTGCAGAAGGATATCGAACAAAGGGAGCCGATAAATCTTTTGGCAAGGGGATAAAAAAAGAAACACTGGAATCAAGGCTTCCAAGAGTAAATGAAGAAGCGTTTGATTCAAAAAGAAAGATGATGACTACAGTACATCGCAGCACACAGGGATTTGTCTCTTACACAAAGGGAGCACCAGAGGTAGTGTTGGGTAAATGTGCAAGAATATCTATAAATGGGAAAACCCAGCCCATTACAGACAGCGATAGAAGGCAAATACGACAGGCCGTAGATCAGTTTTCAGCACAGGCACTTCGGGTTCTTGCTATTGCTGTAAAACAAGGTGGTAAGGAAATTCAGGAAGAAGGGCTTACCTTTATCGGACTGGCGGGGATGATTGATCCAGTCAGACCAGAAGCAAAAGTTGCAGTTGAACAGTTCAAACAGGCAGCAGTTCGTACAGTTATGATTACTGGAGACCATATAGATACAGCATTCGCTATTGCAAGGGAATTGAGTATAGCAAAGAAAATAGATGAATGTATGACGGGAGAAGAATTAGAAAAAATCACAGATGTTCAGCTTAAAGAAAAATTAAAAAAGATTAATGTTTTTGCCAGGGTGTCCCCTGAACATAAAGTACGCATTGTAAAAACACTAAAAGAAACGGGAAATATTGTAGCAATGACAGGAGATGGTGTGAATGATGCGCCGTCTTTGCGAATGGCAGATATAGGAATTGCAATGGGAATTACAGGAACCGATGTTGCTAAAAATGCAGCTGATATGGTATTAACAGATGACAATTTTGCGACAATTGAAAAAGCAATTGAGGAAGGGCGAAGCATTTATGAGAATATAAGAAAGACTGTACTGTTTTTATTATCTTCAAATTTTGGGGAAATTATCACGATGTTTACAGCAGTAATCATGGGAATGGCGTCTCCGTTAAAGGCAAGTCATATCTTATGGATCAATTTGATTACTGACTCTCTGCCAGCGCTTGCATTAGGAGTCGATAAAAATGATAAAGAAGCGTTGATGAAGCGCCCTCCCAGAAAAGCCAAAGAAGGTCTTTTTTCTAATGGAGGTACCGCATGTACAGTTTTTTATGGGTGCCTGATCGCGGCAATAAGCCTTACTGCATTTTTAAAGCTTCCATGGGAAATATTAGCGGAACAACAAAAGGCATTTACGCTTCAGAATATTTCAGTAGTATTTCAGTCTCAGGATATACTTGCCCGTGCCCAGACATATACGTTTACCGTATTGGGAATATCACAGCTATTCCATGCACAGGGAATGCAGGATGTACATACATCAATATTTTCCCGCAAACGAGATTTTAATCCTGTTTTGGCTGCCGCCTTTGCTGTCGGAATTTTATTGCAGGCAGCAGTAACAGAGGTTCCATTTTTAACCACTATGTTTGGCACAGCAGCCCTGTCCTTAAAAGAGTGGGGAGCATTAATTATATTAGCAGCATTCCCTGTTCTTGCTCATGAACTTTTTGTACTATTAGGGGTACTTCGTGCACATGAAAAAAACGAAATGCCAAAGGAAAAAAATATTATCAGGCAAAGAACATAGTCTAATTTAGTTTTTTGCTCAGCATATCTGGATTGGAAGCATAAGTCAATGCCGTGTCTTTGTCGATGGTGCCGGCCTGATATAGTTTATGCAGGCTGGCGTCCATGGATATCATGTCTTCTTTTGCAGAAGAGTAAATAATTCCATCTATTTGGTGGACCTTATTATCACGAATCATATTTCGTATGGCAGGGGTCATTGTCATTATCTCAAAAGCAGGAACTATTCTGCCATCTATCGTTGGTACAAGCTGCTGAGACACAACAGAATCAAGTACCATAGATAATTGAACGGCTATCTGGCGCTGTTGGTTCGAAGGGAAAACATCAATGATTCTGTCTATTGTATTTGCAGCACCGATAGTATGAAGTGTAGAAAGAAGAAGATGCCCTGTCTCTGCGGCAGTCATAGCAACATTTATTGTTTCATAATCTCTCATCTCCCCAAGAAGAATAACATCTGGGCTTTGCCTAAGTGCTGCTCTAAGTGCATTTACATAGCTGTCTGTATCAACATTAATTTCACGCTGACTGACTATACAACGGTTATGCCTGTGCAGATATTCAAGAGGATCTTCCAGTGTTATAATATGTTCATATCTGGTCTTGTTTATTTGATCAATAATGCAGGCAAGTGTAGTTGATTTCCCGCTTCCTGCAGGTCCGGTGACAAGAGTCATTCCTCTACTGTTGTTTCCAAGCTGCATGATATAATCAGGTATTCCAAGTTCCTTTGAATCAGGCAGATGAAAGGTTATAATCCGTATTACTGCTGATAATGCACCTCTTTGTTTATAAGCACTGACACGAAAACGGGATATACCCTGTATTGCAAAAGAAAAATCGTCGTCACCATGCTGATACAAGTGGCTGATATTCCGGTCATCCGCCATCTGATAAATTTCATTAAGTAAGGCATCTGTATCAGGTGGCAAAAGTCTTTCCGTATAATCTCGATTGATTATTCCATTTTTTCGGCAGGAAACTGGAAGGCCTGCTACAATAAATACATCGGATACACCGTCTGCTACAGCTTGTTCTAAGATTGTTTTTGCGTTCATTATTTATCTCCTCTAACAGTTCATCTACTATTGAATCAATTTTAAAGTATTATCTCCGTTCCATTCTGCTGTTGATCCAACTTCCCATTGCTTTATTTTATAAAAACCATTATTTGTATCGCTGACAGGTAATAGTTCAAGCGTAACCAGTAAAGACTGCTTCTTGCTAATATCTACAGAATAGAAAACGGAAGGAGATTCTGCTGAAAAATTTAGTTCAAGTTCAATATCTTTTTGATCTTCGTCAAAAGCCAGCTGTGACAGTTTCTTTTCTACCTCAGAGTAGTAGGGAAGTGAGGCATCTTTATAGGTCAGGGCAAGGACCTGATCAATTCTGTCTAATACAATTTCTGCCTGACCCACAGCAGTGTAGTATTCTGTTTTTCTGTCTGATAGCTTCTTACTAAAAGTATAGTTGCTTTGTGCACTGGATAGAGAAAGCGTTGCAAACGTTACCAGACATAAAACAAGAAAAACAACAAGTAATGAGGAAGAGCCCAAATTAATAACAGGGGCCGTTTTTTTATTACTTTTCATTATCAGGCCTCCTTTGAATGTGATGAGAGAAATCCAGAGAATAAATGATAGTACCTGTTTCTTGTTTGTTCATAGTTAAAACTACATCCATCATAGTGTTCTTTTGTGTGAAGTTTATATTAAGACAATAAACAGCATCATTTTTTTCACAGGGGTGAAAATCTTTATCATAGTAAACCCCAATTATAGAACTATTTTGAACAACTGCATCTGGATATACTGAGGAAATAGAATCTGCTGCGGACTGAAGATCTTTAGAAGCTAGTATCAACTCAGCAGTACTTGAGATTTCATTGGCAGAAATATTTAATTCCTGTGCTTTTTCACTCAGTAGATGAGATTTGACAAAAAATTGTACACAAACAGCACTTGCAATGGAAAAGAACAGGATTGCAAGGATAAGTTCCATAAGGAATAAACTGGATAAGTTTGCTCTGTTTCGGCGTGTCATAATGTTCTCCTTTATTTCAATTTGCAACTTCAGTTTGTGCTTTTAATGCTGATGATCACAGATGCATCCTGTCCCTCCTCATCTACACAGATAAATCGAAACGCATTTTCATTAACAGCTTTCATGGTAAGAGACTCTACGGGTAAAATTTTTCTTCCTGCGTCAAGAGAAAAACTTGTCCCATCTTTTATAAATAGTTCTTTTAACATATTTTCGTCAGCATAAATGTATGTATAATACGCCGAACCATTATACTCCTGTTTTAATATTAGACATTCGTTGCCTTCTAATGTACCAAGAGAAACGTTTCCGTTTATATCGTTCTGATGTACTTTCTCAGTAATATAGGAGAGTGCAGTTCCGGCTGTATAGTTCATAGAAGAATGTCCTGTAGCAGAACTGTAAATGTTAGCAGCAAGTAAAAGTACCGTCAAAGCAGAAACCGCAAATACAAAGAAAAGTACAACAGGGAATAGAAAATCTATAATGTGATTTTTCTGCCGATGAAATCCCATGATCAATCTCCTTTCTCTATTATGGCTACATCAGGAAGAATGTTTTCTCCGCTGACTCTGTAGTCTACAAAGAAGTAATCTTCATTATAAGTCAAGCCATAATTCTTTTTTAAATAATCCAGGCTTTCGGGATAACTCCCTTCTACAGCATAACAATAAGTAATACTTCTATTTAACGCATGTTCAAGGCTCTCCCTCTGACGGCGTATAGAACTTGACGATAGAGAGCCGATACCCTGATAGAAAAGAATCAGGAGGAACAAAAAAATGCAGACTGAAATAATAAATTTGCCATGGTTATACTGATTTTTATGATATTGAAAACGTTTCATTTTGACCTCCTGATTTAAATACTGGACATAATTCCCATTAATGGGAACATAACAGACATTAGTATTACCCCCACAATCAAGGACAGTGTTATAACAAGTGTAGGTTCCAGTACGGCAAGACGATTGTTTATGTGTGTATCAATATCTTCTTGATAAAGCTCTGCGATCTTGTTCATTGCCTGATCCATTGAACCGGTTTTTTCTCCGATAGATGCCAGATGAGCATACATACCCGTAAATATTTCCGACCGATGAAGTGCTTCTGATAAGCTTTTTCCATCAACGATCATGCGTTGACAGTTGTTTAGTTTACTCTGGAAATATTGATCATTATTTAATCCACTTACCAGTTCCATGCTACGGTCAGGATTAAGTCCACTGCTTAGGGTAAGGGACATGCCGCTAGCGAAACGGCAAGCTGCAATTTCCTCATAGAAAGAACGTGTAATTGAGAGACGATAGCCCAGTTTTTTGAAAGCCTTTCGCCCGCCAGAAGTTTTTGTTCCCCAGATAAAAAAGAAAGACAATATGACTATAATAAATAAAAAGAATATAGAATATTGGTTGATTGTATTGCCTAGATTCATAAGTGTTCTAGAAAATCCAGTCATTTCTGTTCCGAGCTGGATAAAGACCTGATTAAATATAGGCATGACTTTTACTAGTAGAACGATGATTACTACCACCATCATGCCCGACATAATCAGCGGATATGTAACTGCGCCACGAATATTATGGGAAATAGTATCTTCTCTGTGGTAATGGATAGACAGAGAGGACATCACTTCATCTAATGTTCCTGTTTCTTCTCCAATCTGAACCATTTTAAGCATGTAAGATGGAAAAAGATTAGTAGATTCTAGTGCAAGATATAAACTACCTGAAGCCTGTATCTTCTCTTGAATAAATTGTAATATCTCTTTCTCCTCTGGAAGTGATGCATCTTCAAGAAGGATAGATATACCTTCGATGGATGAGATGCCTGAACTTAAGATCATAGAAAACTGGCTGCAAAATGAAGAAAGTTCCATATTTGAAAAAGTATGTTTTTGCTTTATATTATCCATATTCTGTCCTCCTTTTTAATAAGAATATTTTAAAATGTAATTTGTTCCATCCCCGATATACTTACCAACTGCTTTGGAATTGTTGTTAGCAGCTAAGGTGGGATCCATCAAAGACCAGCTTTTTCCATCAAATTCTATAATATTGTCTACCCATCCAATCTCCTTTAAATAAACACTGACCCAGGCATGGTAAGCCTGACCTGAGTATCCTACCTCCAGCTTAGTGGGAATTGATTGAGAGCGAAGCATAGCAGCCATAAGAGAAGCATAATCAAAACAGATTCCCTTACCATTTTTCAGAGTCTTGTCTAGATTTGGTAAATAGTCGGTAGGCGTATTTTCTGCGATATCATAATCATAAGATATATTCTCAATAACATAATGATATACATTTTGTACGTAATTTATATCATCTGTTGATTTTTCAGATAATTCTTTTCCCAGTTCAACTGCTTCGGAAGACTCTGTGAACCAGACATACTGATTGGGGTAAAGAAATGGCTTAAACTCATCAATTATTTCGACATCAATGTTTTGAGAAAATGAAAGCGCGTAAAGATCATCTTTAACATTTTCCAGTACGTTCAGCTGATAAGTTCCATTCCCACCAGTAAAGGGAAATGTTTCATATGAACCAGGCGTCAAAGAGTAGGTATAGACGGTGCTATCCGGAATTGTAATTTGTAGTTTTACTTTTGTTACAGTTCCTTTGTATTGTACCATGACATAACCCTCATTTGTGTTAGAGGAATCTATAGAAACAATATCATTTCCATAAAGTGTGGTACCGGTAGCCTCTGGAAGCAAAATTTGGAGCGTGCTCTCTCTTTTTGCCTGTTCTGTTGAACTAGAGCTTGAGGAGTGACTCACTGTCTTAGTTTCATCTTTGGAACACCCGGAAAAAAGTGATATTATGCTGGTAATGGTTAGAAACACAATCATAAACAGTGCTCCTCTCTTCATTGCATCAAACCTCCTTTCCAAGCTAATATTATCTGACAGTGAGAATTAAATGAAGATTGTTTCCTGTTTTATCAGGAATATAAATGTTTAATGAGGTATTAGGTTTACTGAACACCACGTAGTTTTGTGATTCATTATAAGAAACTGGTTGTACAGCATTTCCATTTGAATCACTGGCAGTAATAAATGTATAGTCTATATTAGAATCAAGTTCTGAAAGGTATAAATAAAACGAATTCTTTCTTGTTTTATTTGAAAGTAAATTAGAAGAGGCAGTATCTACATTCATTTCTTCAACTTTTTTGGTTGAAGATGATCTGTTCTTTAATGGTACACAGACTACCTCAAAGCCATTGGGAACAGACTTAATAGAGTAAGTTTTATTATCTGACTCAAATATAGGTGTACTTTTTTCGTTTATGGATGCAGTTATTCTGCTTACCGGAAATGGAGTATTTATTTCAAGTTCATAATTTAAGTTTTCATTTATACGCTTATTCTTATGGTTCAATTCTATATTGGACACTACTAAAAGCGCTGGCACAAGACATATGAATAAGAGTATAGAAGCAACTAGAATCTTTTGCGGTAAAAAACGTTCTCTGTGGCCACTGCTGTTAGACGTGAGTTCAGAAAGCGGAATAGAGCTAGGTTCTGCCCCACATGTTTCAAGTATATTTTCTAAAATTTTACTTGCTGTCTTTTCATCTAGTTCTGGGATTTCTTTTTTTTTGCATCTATTTATAGGCATAGTAAAAAACGCACCTCCTTAAAGCTTCAATAACTGTCTCAATTTATGTCTGCCCCGTCTTAAATAACGTTTTACTGTACTACGGCTGACATCCATTACATTTGCAATTTCTTCTAATTTCATATTTTCATAATATTTCAGAATGATTGCCTCAGATTCAAGAAAAGGAAGATTTAGGATTTTCTTCATAATATACTCACACTCATCTACTTTTACTATCTGATCCTCAGGGGTATCAGGATCTTTATGGTGCCTCTTTAAATATAAATGGATATCATGTTCTTCATAATCAGATAGTTCCTTTACATAGCGTTTTTGTTTCTCGTGCATATTAAAACAAACTCTAAAATTTATCTGATTTAACCATGAAATAAAAAGTTTTGTGTTCTTAAGTGTGCAGAGATTTTTAAAAGCTTGTATATAGGTCTCTTGAAGCGCATCTTGAGCCAGATGTTCGTCTTTTAAATAATTATAGGCAAAGCGGTATTCTTTTTGGTACGTGGCAGCATATAGTTTGGCAAATGAATCACTGTCACCATTTCTCGCACGTTTTACTAAATCTGATATGTTCTGATAATCCAAATTTTTCAATGAAACTACCTCCTTTGTACAGTTCAGCAGTATTAAAAATGGCTGCTGTATATCCGCTTGTTTCCAAGTGCTGTTAAATCGGCGATAGTACGGATTTCAACATAATTGTAAAAGCATGTCTATAATTATATCATAGGTTATTTAAATCTCCTATTATTTTCATAAGGATTATATTTAAGAAAAATTTAAATATATGACCCTTTTTTAATTTTTAACTACTCTTTATATATGAAGGAACTAAATCTGTATGATTTTAACAAAAAATATTTGAAGTATACAGGAAAGCGTTTTAGTTATAAAAAATATAGGGAGGAGCAGACATATGAAGAAACAAATTAGACAATGTATATCTTTAATTCTGGCAGTAGTTATGATTGCTACAAGTGGTTTATATTCATCGGGGGCAGTGGTAAGTGCAGCAGAAATAGATGATCAAGGTCAGGAACGTGTGCAGTCTGTTGATGGTATATCAGCAGATAATGAAGTGCAAACAGATGAAGAAGATTGGCAAGAGGAGCCAGTAGGTCGTGAGGAGTCTGCAGATCAAGAAGATTTAGCAGATCAAGAGGAGGATATAGAACTTTCGCCGGATCAGGCAAAAGATGAGATACAGGATGGGATCGCAAAACCGGCAAAAACAGTGAGTGATACAGTGAATAATACCTTAGTAACGGTTGAGGCACCAGAAGGTGCGCTTGAAGAGGGTTGGTCTCTAACTATCGAAGAGATTTCTGTTGAGTCGGTACAATCTGCCATAAAAGATGCAGCAGGTGATGACAGGGAAATTGCTAACATAAAAGCATTTGATATTTCCATACTACATAAAAATGGAGAAGTAATCCAGCCAGACGGCAGTGTAAACGTGACATTCAGTAATATGAATACCGTTGGGGGTATTTCAGAAATATATCATGTAGAGGATAACAAAAATAGTGCCAAACTGGTAAGTCAATCTGCAGCTGGGAATACGGTTGGGTTTCAGGCAGAACATTTTTCTCTTTATGCATATGTAGAATTAAAAAGTGCTCCGGCTGCAAGAGATTCTTACGATTTTGAATTAGAAGTTGGAGAACAATGTATTTTATATAGTGGCTATGATAGTTTTATGCATGAGTGGAAAATTATTGAAGGAGATACACATATTTCTTTATCTGACCCAAGTACGGAAAGCATAACTGTTCAAGGCGAATCAGCCGGAAAGGCTGTAGTGAAATATTACTTTTTCGGTGAAGCCTGGGGGGATTCTCTTTCCCGCACCTACAATATAGTGATAAAAGACCCTTCTGCGGTAAATATTACTTTTGATTTGAATAAGGGATCAGGGACTAATCCGGATAACATATCTGGAAAGTCAGGAAGTTATATTTCGCTGCCAACAGATCAGGGAATAAGCAGAGAAGGCTATGTGTTTCTTGGATGGAGTGATAAGAAAGATTCCAGCGGAATAAACAATAATTTAAAACCTGTTATTTATGAATCGGGCGGGACATATCAACTTGCGGATGAAGACACAGTTTTATATGCAGCATGGGCACAGACAGAAGGTATTGCCAATGGGAGGCTAAAGATAGCAATAAGGACAGATGGAATAGTACCTGCGGAACCTTCAATACAAGATGCATATTATATTTTTCTAAGAACAGAGAGTACAACGGTTAATCTATTAACCTATTTTAATCCTGTTCATACGGTCGCAGGGATAGAAGCGGTAAAAGCGGTACTTCAACCAGAGTTTTATTTATTGGTTGATTCCTATAATATAAACAATAATTATTGGAATTCAACAACACAATATGTAGAATGGTACGTAATTAAAGAACAACAAAATGATGGATTCTGGCATATTGATGGAGTTGTGAGAGAAAAAGCAAAGGTTCATTTGGATTATGATGCAAATTGCATTGATTTTACTGGATTATGGCCAAATGGCGGAGAATATGTTTTGGGTACAAGCGTAGTTATAGAAGGGAAAGGGACTCTTGAGAGAGCAGGATATGAGTTTTCCGGATGGAATACGCAGTCTGATGGTACAGGAGAATTATTTAATCAGGGTGATGAAATCACCTTAACTAAAGATGTGCATTTGTATGCACAATGGACACCAAAAGATTCAACAAAATATATAGTAAACTATTATTGGCAAGATTTACAGGGGAACTATCCCTCAAATCCTAATTTTTACAGTGAAAAAACGGCAACTACAGGTACTGTTGTTTATTCGAATACCGGAGCAGGGACATTTCAAGGATATACATATGACGATGACAACACCATGAATATAAAAAGTGGAGTTGTAAAAGGTGATGGGAGTCTTGTATTAAAACGATATTATAAGCGCGAAATAGTCAGCTATACGGTCAAGTATGAGGATGTGGCTGGTTCAAAACTGTTGGAGGATAAGGAAGAAAAAGGAAAAAAATATGGGGAAACGGTAACTGAAGAAGCGGAAATAATTGCTGGCTATAATGTAGATATAACGCAGCAGAGTTTGATTTTGGGCATGGAAGATAATATTATTATCTTTAAGTATACACCAATAGAAAATATCAAATATAGAGTAGAAGTGTTTTATGAAAATGATGGATATTATCCTTTAATTCCAGATATAACAGAAGTTAAAACAGGAACCACAGGAACCGTAGCAATAGTATCCCCCGCCGATTATGAAAAGCCCGGATATATGTATGATATGTCTAAAGATGATTTAAATATCAAAGAATCAATCATAAAGGGAGATGGTTCTACTGTTCTGAGGCTCTATTTTAAACAGACATTTAAGGTAAGTTATGAATGGTTTGGACTGCCTGACTTTATGACATTTTATAATCAGAATGGTGAACGTATAGAACCCCACTTACCAGATGGTATTACAAATCTGGAAGATGGTCAAAATTATGTAATTGATAATCAGTTGCCGGGGAGTGTGGTTTTTCTCCATGATGACTATGGGAATGCGTTTAAGAAATATACCTTGGGAGAATGGAATGATCCGGGGAATGGAGTCATGGGTAAACAAGATATAACAGTAACCGGTGAATGGATGCCGGATGATGTAGCGGTTGCCATGTGGAATATCATTTATCAGTGGGATGGCGAAATACCCAGCGGAGAAAACATCCAGATTTTACCAAATGATACAACTAAATATATAAATAATTCTGTTCATACCGTAGATACAAAATTTACAGAAGGGTATACGGTCAACAATTTTGATGATTTTGGAAATATAAAAGGCGTATTTACATTCAGCGGTTGGGATACTGAACCGGGTATAATCACTGAACATATAGAAATTAGGGGAACATGGACTTATGAAGAATCTGAAATAGCCAGATATAACGTGGAGTATAGCTGGAGTGGACTGCCTGCAGGTATAATACTATATGGCGATCAAGGAGATGTAGTAGTACCAAATATTCCTAACAGTATAACTGGACTGGTCAAAAATCAGGATTATGTAATTGATAATACAATAACGGGCACGGTGTTTTATACCCATGATCAGTATGGAAATATAGATGGTGCATACACTTTTGGTGGATGGGAAGATCCCGGGAATGGCATTATGGGTGAACAGGATATAACAGTAACAGGAGTATGGGCATTTGAGAACATAAAGCCCTCCACATGGAACATTACCTATAATTGGGGCGGTGATATTCCTGATGCTGCGATTTTACCTATAGACAACGAGGAATATATAAATAACGCACCTTATAATGTGGATACAGATTTCTTTGCCGATTATACAGTAGTAACATATGATGACTATGGGAATGTAATAGGAGTTTATAAGTTCAGTGGCTGGGATACAGAATCTGGTGTAATTACGGAAAATACGGTGATAAATGGGACTTGGAGTGTAGAAAGGAGATATACCCTTTCTATAAACTATATTTATGCAAACGAAGGTTTAGCGTTTCCCCAATATGTTGGCACATATAGGGCGGGGGATACATTTACAGTGCTCTCTCCATTAAAAGATGGATATATCATGGACTATGCTTCAATCAGCAGTGGTCAGGCAGGTATGCCAACCCGGGATTTGGAATTTACAGTGGTTTATACAGAAATACCTTCAGTAATTCCGCCAGTGATTCCGCCGGTAACACCAGTTGAGCCGGAGATTCCGTCGGAGCCGGAAACACCAATTAATCCAGAAATGCCAGTAGAACCGGAAACACCAATTAATCCAGAAATGCCAGTAGAACCGGAAACACCAATTAATCCGGAAATACCAACACTGCCGGAAACGCCAGAAAACCAGATAATACCAGATACACAGATCAACACGGAAACTACAAACATTCCGGCTGCCCAAAGTAATCCCCAGTTATCAGCAGGACTAACACAAGGCGTATCCACATCAGAACTTGCAGTAATACCACCAGTACAAACACCTGCAGCGTCCATAGATGCAGAAATAGCAGAGAACAAGGATGGGGATTATGAATTAGTGCCTGTTGAAGAGGAAGACGTACCATTAGCTAATCTCAATCTGGAGGATCATGATTGCTGCATTCTTCATTTCTTACTCATGTTACTTGCATTAATTACGTTAATCTGTTACACCATAAACATGAAAAAACGGCAGGCAAAAGTATTTGAGCTGAGAGAAGAATTAGAGCTTAAGAAAGTAAATAAAGTTATTGAAAAGACAGAAGATTAAAGAATAGATAAAGAAAAAAGAACATTAGGAGGGAAACAATTGTTGATGAATATATATCAAGCTTTACATGATAGCTTTGGATTATGTTTCTGGGATCTGCCTGCTCTGGTTGTTGGAATTATTATGATCGTTGTGTTTGCAGTGCATAAAGAAAACCATAGAACTAGAGAAAAGGATTTTGAAGAAGAATTGAAGGAAAAGGTGAAAAGAATAAAATATGGAATAAGGGAGATAGAATAATGGCATATATATTATCGCATACAGTACTTGGATTCTGCTGGTGGGATCTGCCTGCACTTATTGTTTTAATTAGTGTTGCTGTTGGTTTTGCAGTGAAGCACCGTAAGCTGAAAGAAGATGAAAAAGAATTGAAAGAGCAATTGGAAGTTATTAAATAGAAAAATCCATATTTAAACGAAGTAAGGTGTAGCGATATAAGCTACGCCTTATTTTGATTTACGAGCTGTTTAACAGGGAAGGCGGCATTCCCATTTAGGTAAAATTGAGGTATACTATAAAATGGCAGAAATAAAAACAAATGGGGAGATTTATACCATGCACATGTATGATGAAGTGCCGGATACTTTTTGGAGTCTGTTTAGATCTGTGAACAGAAATACCTATGTTGAGGCATTACTATATATAAATGAAGAGTATCGTTATAATAATTATTTTCTAACAAGAGAAGTGTGTATTCAGGTTTTAAGTGATATGAATCTGAAGAAAAGAATTGAATTAAAACGCGAGGAAGATGAGACGGAGTTTGACTTATTGGAAACCCCTTCTTCCCGTATATTGAACTGGCTGATTAAAACAGGCTGGCTAAAGAAAATTGAAGATTATAATACTCTTGTTACAAACATCGTAATTCCTGACTATTCAGCTGTATTTATTGATGCGTTTGAGCGCCTGACATCGGAGGATTTGGAGGAAACAGAGATTTATATTCAAAATGTATATGCTACGCTATTCTCTTTTAAAAATGATTACAGAGTAAACTTAAATATGCTGCGAACAGCATTAATCAATACCAGAAAGTTAAATAAAGCACTGCAGGATATGCTCCACAATATGGATAAATTTTTTTCCAGACTTTTGGAGCAGAAATCATATGGAAAACTGCTGGAAGAGCATTTGGAAGGGTATGTGGAAGAAATCGTGCGAAAAAAATATCATATTCTCAAAACTTCTGATAATTTTTATATTTATAAAATGGATATTAAAAAGGTGTTGGGAGAAATGAGGGAAGATGATGATTGGATACAGACAGTTCGCAGCAGTTCAAATGTGCAGAAAAATCAGCAAGAAGATGTACTGGAATTATTGGATATGATTGAAAGAGGATTTGATGATATAGAGCATAGAATTGCTAATTTGGATAAAGAACATATGAAGTATGTTAGAGCAACGGTTGTAAGGCTGAACTATCTCCTCAGTGGTGAAACCGATACAAAAGGACTAATGGTCCAACTCTTGAACCATATAGCAGATAGTGAAGAAAACGAAACAATGGTGAAAAAAATAGGTACAAAGATGAATCTGTCTTTTGTTGAAATATTGTCTGAAAAGTCTCTTTATAAAAGACGGAGGGGACGTCAGGATTTCATCAGTCAGATGTTACCGGAAGAAGCAGCTGAAGATCTCCATAAAAATGATATTCTTCGGCTGAACAGAGTACAGTCAAGATACAGCCAAGGGCAGATTGAGGAATTTATAGAATCCAACATGAAGGATGATATTATGGAAGCCTCATCGTTAAGTATGGATAATATGGATATGTTTGAAAAACTTATACTGGCATATGACTTATGTACCCGAAGAAACAGCCGGTATATTGTATTAGAGGAAGAACCAAAGATTATTGAAAAATGTGGATATCGGTATCCAGATTTTAAGTTTGTAAGGAGACGTTTATGATAGAGTATTTTGACCAGTTGATTCAAGAAGAGCAGGAAGCTTTAACAGTTGTTATACAGACGTTATATAGGCAGACTTTTCTGTTGGAAAGAAAATTTGATAAGAAGACAGGAAGGCTAAGTTATTTAAAGGAATATCGGACGTGCAGTAAGCATTTAGATTTTTTGAAAAAATATTTTCTTGTGGGAGGGATTACGCTGCAGGAAAATGCTAATATGGGAATATTATATATACAGGGAGAATCTCTTTGGGGAGAAAAGCTGCCACGTCTTGCAACGATTTACTTATTAGTATTAAAACTAGTTTATGATGAGCAAATGGCAGCAGTATCTTCCAGCAGTCATATTGTTACTACTATGGGAGCAGTAAATGGAAAAGCAGGAGGATTCCGTGTTTTAAAGGGCATACCATCACAGACAGAAATGCGCAGATGTATTTCACTGTTGAAAAAATATCAGATAGTGGAAGTGCTTGATGTATTGGAAGAACTGAACGAGCAGACCAGACTTGTTATTTATCCTTGCATTAATGCAGTATTACAAGGTGATGATATACGGAAACTGTTAAATACATTTCAAGAGGAGGAAAATATTGGAGACGAAGCAGCCATTCAAAGTACTTTCGAAGATATGTCTGAATAACTGGCATTATATAGATCGAAAAATATTAACCCTCAATGAAGGAATAAATTTTTTTACAGGACATTCAGGAAGCGGAAAATCAACTGTCATTGATGCAATTCAGATTGTCCTGTATGCAAATACGGATGGAAGAGGATTTTTTAATAAAGCAGCAGCAGACGATTCTGACAGAACACTTATTGAATATCTACGCGGTATGGTGAATATCAGTGAGAATAATGAATCCCAATATCTACGCAACCATAATTTTTCAAGCACAATTGTACTTGAACTAGAGCAGACAAATACGAAAGAAAAACAGTGTGTAGGTGTTGTTTTCGATGTGGATACTTCTACAAATGAAATCAGCAGATTATTTTTCAGACATACAGGCGGCCTGCTGGGAAACGCTTATCGTGCTGATAAACGGTGCTTGTCAGCTTTAGAAATGAGAGAATATCTTCAGCGGACGTTTACTGGAGAACAGTTTTATTGCGGACCAAGTAATGAACGTTTTCGGAGACAATTATATGATATATATCTTGGTGGATTGGATATGGATAAATTCCCCAGATTATTTAAGAGAGCGATCCCTTTTCGAATGAATATAAAACTGGAAGATTTTGTTAAGGAATATATCTGTATGGAACAGGACATACACATTGGTGATTTACAAGAAAGTGTAATGCAGTATGGAAGGATGCGCAATAAAATAGAGGAAACCCTGGAAGAAATCAGGTGGTTGAAGGAAATCAGGGATGTATACTGGGGATATAAAGAAAGTGGAAAAGAGGTGTCTGTCTGTACATATCAGATAGACAAGTTAGAAATGCTTCACCTTCAGGCTAAGATCAGAGAAATGAAGGATAAAATAGAAGGCCGGGAGGAAGAAATTAAAAGACAGGATTCAATTCAGTATAATCTGGAAGATAACGCACAACTTATTCAAAAAGAATATGAGGATGTACTGCTTCAAATTAATAACAGTGGATATTCTGGCCTAGAGACAGAACTTATGAATGTAAATGAAACAATACAACGATTAGAAAGCAGTGTTAAAAAATGGGAACAGGCAGCTCAGGGTTTAAAAGAATGGGGATCCAGGGACATAACTCCTAACCATACATTATGGGATATAGAAAAATTTATAGATGGAAGCATTTCAGCCAATGAATTATTACGGCTTAAGGAAAGCCTTACAGACTTACGAGAAAATCAGGAAGAGGAGCGCCGGGAGACAGAATCTGCCCTGAAAAAAATTAAACGCAAAGAAAATGAGGCTAGAGATGAGTTAAAGGAATTAAAACAAGGAAAAAAAGCTTATCCACGTGAACTAGAAGAAGCTCGTTATGAACTTAGAAACCGGCTTCATGATCGCTGCAAAAAATTTGTTAACGTACAGATCTTGGCAGATTTGCTGGATATCAGAGACGATCAATGGCATAATGCGGTTGAAGGATATTTAGGGAACAATAAGCTCCTTTTGATAGTGGAACCGGAATATGCCAGAGAGGCTTTGGCTATTTATGAGGAGATGGATAAAAAGAAATTTTTTAGAGCATCTGTTTTAGATACGGAGAAAGTAATGGAGGAAGAACGGACTGTCCGTTCGGGCTCATTAGCAGAAGAAGTAATTGTAAAAGAAAATTATGTAAGGTCTTATATTGATTTCATACTTGGAAATGTGATGAAATGTGATAATATTATCGAATTGCGAAAGCACCGAATCGGAGTGACTTCAGACTGTATTTTATATCATAACTATCGCTTGCAGCATATGAATCCTGAAAATTTTACAAGACGTGCTTATATAGGTGAGACGAGTATTCGCCAAAGAATTCGGCAGTTGGAAAAATTGTGCGAAAGCCTGCAACAGGAACGTTTTCCGTTACAGGAGACAAAAGAAGAACTTCAAAAAGCAGTTAAGCTGGAAGCGTTGAGCCAGCCCGTTTCTGATTACCTTGAATGGTTGGAAGACAGAAAAAATATTGATTTAAAAACAAGACATAAAATACAATTGACAGAAAAAATGTCCAAGCTCAGAGATGAATCTGTATCTGCCTGGGAAACACATAAGAAAGAATTGATACAGCGTCAGGAGAGTATTAAACAGCAAATTCACAAAATTCAAGAAGAAATATGGAAGAATAAGGAGTTCATTAAAAAATGCAAGACGGATAGCTTAGAGATGAACCAACAGCTTGCGGACAGAGAACGGTATTTTAAAGAAGATCAAGAATTCGAGAAACAATATCAAATATTTATAGAAAATAGTCGTTCAATAAACTACGAGTATTTGAAGAGACAGCGCCAGGGTGAACGGGGGATTTTGGAAGAAAAAGCAGAGAGTGCGTATCAAAGTCTCGTTGAGATAAGAAGTCGCTATATTCAAAATTATCCCAACAGAACGTGTTCAATCAGCATACGTGAGAATGCTCCCTATGATAAGTTACTTGATAATCTATCCTGTGATCATCTGGAAGCTTACAGGGAAGTTGCCAGAGAACAGGCACGTTCAGCGGTAGAACATTTTAAAGATGATTTTATTTTTAAAATAAGAAGTGCAATACGGGAGGCTTATCAGCGTAAGGATGAATTGAACCGCATTATAAGTAAGTTGGATTTTGGTAAAGATAAGTATCAGTTTGTTATTAAAAAAAATAAAGGTGCAGATGGAAAATACTATAAGATGTTCATGGATGATTCTCTACAGATAAATCCTTTACAGCTGACTGATACCATGGAGAATCAGCTTAATATGTTTACTATGGAACATGAGGATCAGTATGGAGAAATGATGAATGAGCTGATTCATATTTTTATTCCTCCAGAGAATGCCACAAGAGAAGAGTTGGAAGAGACAAAGCGGAATATGGAGAAATATGCAGATTACCGTACATATCTTTCTTTTGATATGCAGCAGATTGTGGGGGGAGAAAACGATATGACAATTGGGCTGAGCAGGATGATCAAAAAGAACTCCGGTGGGGAAGGTCAAAACCCACTTTACGTAGCATTACTGGCAAGTTTCGCCCAGATCTATCGTGTTAATCAGTCTCCTAAGATTCAGCGGAATCCGACCATCAGACTTGTTGTATTAGATGAAGCATTCTCTAAAATGGATGCAGAAAAAGTGGCAAGCTGTATTTCACTTATCAGGGGATTAGGGTTTCAGGCAATCATCAGTGCGACTAATGATAAAATACAAAACTATCTGGAAAATGTGGATAAGACATTTGTATATGCCAATCCAAATAAAAAGCATATTTCCATTCACGAATTTGAAAAGCTGGAATTTGGTGAATTGATTGAAGATGAGTAAGAAAGCTGAGAAAAATGCTCAGGTAACTTGACAGCACTGTTAGTGGTAAAGTAGGATAAAATAAGTAACCAATACGCTAAAATTAAAATGGAGGCCACATATGAATTATGAACTTAAAGGAGGCGCATTTCCTGTAGTAGTGTGCCGGCTCGAAGACGGCGAGCAGATGATTACTGAAAAAGGATCCATGGTATGGATGAGTCCTAATATGCATATGGAAACAGCCGGAGGAGGAATTGGAAAGATGTTTTCTAAAGCTTTCTCCGGAGAAAGTATATTTCAAAATATTTACACGGCAAACGGGCCTGGACTTATTGCCTTTGGTTCCAGTTTTCCAGGAAAGATTATGACTCTGGATATATCTCCGGGAAAAGAAATGATTTTGCAAAAAGGTGCTTTTCTTGCTTCTGAGTCAAGTATTGAGCTTTCCATTCATTTTAATAAGAAATTGGGGGCAGGCTTTTTTGGCGGTGAAGGATTCATTATGCAGAGATTGTCGGGAACCGGGAAAGTTTTTGCGGAAATTGACGGTGATTTAGTCGAGTATGATTTAGAGGAAGGTCAGCAGATTATAGTGGATACAGGAAATGTTGCTGGTTTTGAGATTGGTGTAAAGATGGAAATCCAACAGGTACCAGGTCTGAAGAATAAACTACTGGGGGGCGAAGGGCTGTTTAACACAGTTTTGACGGGACCGGGTAAAATCTGGCTGCAGACTATGCCTATTTCAAGTGTTGCGTCATCTATACGTCCGTTCATATCAAACGGAAATGCGTAAAGGAGCATTAAGATGAGACTAATGATTGCATCAGACATTCACGGATCTGCCTTTTACTGCAGGCAGATGCTGGAAGCTTACAAAAGAGAAAAAGCAGACAGGATACTTCTTTTGGGTGATATTTTATATCATGGACCACGCAATGACCTTCCAAAAGAATATGAACCTAAAGAAGTTATACAAATGATAAATTCTTTAAAAGAAAATTTGATATGTGTAAGGGGAAACTGTGATTCAGAAGTCGATCAGATGGTTTTAGAATTTCCCATGCTGGCTGAATACTGTTTGCTGGATTTAGATGGGCAGACTATTTTTGCGGCACATGGACATAACTTCAACCCTAATCATGTGCCTATGTTAAAAAAAGGTGATATCCTACTTAACGGGCATACTCATGTTCCTGCGTGTGAAGAGAAAGAAGCATATATTTATATGAATCCGGGTTCTGTATCTATTCCTAAAGAGAGTTCGGCACATAGTTATATGATATACGAAAGTAAATTATTTGAATGGAAAGAGATGACAGGAGAGGTATACCGGACATGGAAGACAAATTTGCACTGTTGATTGATGCGGATAATGTATCTGCAAAATATATAAAACCAATACTTGATGAGCTGTCTAAATATGGAAATGTAACATATAAGCGGATATATGGAGATTGGACAAGCACCTATAATTCCAGCTGGAAGGAAGAACTCCTTCAAAATTCGATTACTCCTATACAGCAATTTAGTTACACACATGGAAAAAATGCAACGGATTCTGCTATGATTATTGATGCCATGGATATGTTGTATACAAGTGATTTAGAAGGGTTCTGTCTTGTATCCAGCGACAGCGATTTTACGAAACTGGCCAGTCGCTTAAGGGAAAGCGGGAAAATGGTAATAGGAATGGGAGAAGACAAGACTCCCGCTCCATTTAGAAAGGCCTGTGATATTTTTACAGCGCTGGAACTTCTTCTTGAAGATAATACTATAGAAAAAGAAGAAAAAAATATTGTACATGCGGCCAGTAGAGAAAATAAAAAAAGCAGCGCTGATGTGGTTTCAAAAAATCAAATTGAAGAAGCAGTTGTTAAAATCATCACGGAGAATCAAAATAATGATAAAGAAACTGGGCTGGGGGAAGTGGGAAGCCGTCTGGTAAAACTGTATCCTGATTTTGATGTTAGACGTTACGGCTATAGTTTGTTGTCTAAGTTTTTAGAGACTTTTCCCAAACTTAAATTTCAACAGGACGGAACACAAGTCACAGTGACTCTCTATGAAGATAAAAGTAAACAGGAAATGCTGGAAGAATATATTATTATGCTTGTGCAAAATGCAGGTGTACAGGGAGTTTCTCTGGGTACACTGGGAAATAGAATCAGAAATCGGTTCGGAGATTTTAAAGTGAGGGATTATGGCTATTCCCAGTTCAAACAATATATTCAAAGTTTTCCGGAAATTCAGATCAGAGCAGATGGAGAACAAAGCTGGGCAGTTTATAAAAAAAGCTAGACAAAGCTAAGAATCTTAATAAATGCACAACTATTTCTTCTGATATATAACAAAAATTGTTAAGTGTTCATAAAAATAAATTTTTATATTGCTCAATACCACAAAACGTATTAAGATTGTGTTAAGGAATTTCATGACGGTATGATTCTAAGTTTGATGTAGATTCCTGGCTCGAGCAAAATATTTATACATTGTAGCAATGGCGCTGTCCAAGTGGATAGCGCCTTTTTTGTTGTTAAATCAAAGGAGGGGGATTTATGGAACAAATTCTTGAAGCAGTAAACAGTGTAGTATTCCCAATATGGTTTTTAATCGGAGCAGCATTGGTATTTTTTATGCAGTCTGGGTTTGCAATGGTAGAAACAGGATTTACCAGAGCTAAAAATGCAGGTAATATTATCATGAAAAACCTTATGGATTTTTGCATTGGCACTGTAGTATTTGTGTTGTTTGGGTTTAGCTTAATGATGTCTGAAAACTACTTGTTTGGTGTAATTGGTATGCCCAATCTGCAGGTGTTCACAAATTTTGCAGAGTTTAATTTTTCCAGTTTTGTTTTTAATTTAGTCTTTTGCGCTACGGCTGCCACAATTGTTTCAGGGGCTATGGCAGAAAGAACAAAGTTTTCAGCTTACTGTATTTATAGCGCTGTAATCAGTGCTGTAGTTTATCCTATTGAAGCAGGCTGGATATGGAATAGTCAGGGGTGGCTGTTCAATCTGGGATATATAGATTTTGCAGGTTCTTCTGCAATTCATTTGGTAGGAGGTGTTTCTGCATTAATAGGAGCGGCAATTCTCGGTCCTCGTATAGGAAAATATTCTGTAAATGAAAAGACCGGTGAAAAAGTTTCAAGAGCCATACCTGGTCATTCAATAACACTGGGAGCTTTAGGGGTATTTATTCTTTGGTTCGGCTGGTATGGTTTTAACGGTGCTGCAGCCATAAGTGTTGATCAGCTGGGATCCATTTTTCTGACTACAACACTTTCACCCGGTATTGCAACGGTCGTTACTATGATGTTTACCTGGATAAAAAACGGGAAACCAGATGTGTCCATGTCGCTGAATGGATCTTTGGCTGGGCTGGTAGCAATTACTGCCGGGTGTGCAAATGTAAATGCATTGGGAGCGTTAATCATAGGTTCAGTTGCAGGTATTTTAGTCGTAGTTGCAGTTGAATTCATTGATTTAAAACTACGTGTAGATGACCCGGTAGGAGCTATTGCCGTACATGGTGCCAATGGAATATGGGGTACAATTGCAGTTGGCTTGTTTGCTACGACTCAGGCACCGGGGGCGGAGGCAAAAGGGTTATTTTACGGAGGCGGATTTCAATTACTGGGTATTCAGGTCTTAGGAGTGGCGGCTATTATCGTATGGACCGCAATAACAATGACTGTTGTATTTTTTGCCATAAAGAAAATAAACGGATTACGTGTATCTGAGGAAGAGGAAATACAAGGTCTTGATTTACCAGAACATGGACTGGTAAGTAGTTATGCCGATTTTATGATTTCTGTACCAGCTCTCGATATGGGTACGGCAGCGGGCAGTCAGGCTGTTGTAGTACCACCTGAGGTGGCTGTACCAGTGACGGATAATTCCAGCGATTCTTCTAAGCTTACAAAGGTAGCAATTGTCACAAATCAAAATCGGTTCGGAATACTCCAGACTTATCTTGACCGAATTGGTATTACAGGGGTTACAGTGACTAATGTTCTGGGTTACGGTATGCAGAAAGGTTATCAGCAAATTTACAGAGGGGTACCTGTAGAGGCAAAACTTCTCCCCAAAATTAAAGTGGAAATTATTGTAAGCAAGGTACCAATCGACCTTTTGATAAAAACAATTAAAGAAGCACTTTATACAGGAAATGTAGGAGATGGGAAAATATTTATTTATGATGTGGAAAATGTAATAAAAGTAAGAACTGGTGAACAGGGATATGATGCATTACAGGACGAAGAATAATGCTAATTTAATTAAAAAATCATTATTTACAAATTGATTTTAAGGTAGATGAAAAAGGACAGAAACTAACGGAAAGTGCCGAGAGTTTTTGTCCTTTTTGATTTACGAAGAACCTCACTTTCTTTAATCTTTAGTAAAATAATTAACTTTATCACAAAAAAAATGAATTGTTGTACTTCATTTAAGGTTGTAAAATAGTAATAAGTATTTACTATTTGTACGGGGAGGGTTTTTTATGGTAAAGGTGTTTCTTGTTGAAGATGAAATTGTGATAAGAAGTGCAATTAAAAATAGCATTAATTGGGAAAAAGAAGGATATGAGTTTGTAGGTGAGGCAAGTGATGGAGAGCTGGCCTATCCTATTGTTTTAAAGCAAAAACCAGATGTTCTGATAACAGATATCAAAATGCCTTTTATGGATGGACTGGAACTAAGCAGATTGGTAAAAGAGGCACTTCCTGATATCAAGATTTTAATATTAAGCGGGTATGATGAATTTGATTATGCGAAAGAGGCCATTCGACTTGGTGTAGCGGAGTATCTGCTTAAACCGGTATCCTCAGTTAAACTGCTGGAAGCACTGGGCAAAATAAAAAAAATAGTAGAGCAGGAACGAAGAGAGCGTGAATTAAAGGAACAGTATAAAAAGGATAATCAGGAACATGTGGAGAATGAAAAAATCAAACTATTTACAGATATCGTATCCGGTAATCTGTCAATGAGTGAAACTCTTGGAACAGCCGGTGAATTGGGAATGAATTTGGGAGCTCAAATGTATACCGTAATGCTTTTTAAAGCATCTCTGAGAATTGATGATTATGATACACCCGAGCAGGCGATGAAATTATTTGCAAGAATTGAAGCGATTCAGGATATTACAGGAGGAATTTATTGTTTTAGAAAGGGGGTAGAAGGATGGGCCTTTCTTATAATGTCAGAATCAAAAGAAGAAATAGAAAATCAGATAAACTGGCTGAGGCAGTATCTAATAAGTATGATGAATGATTATCCTGAAATAGAATATTTTGGCGGAATTGGAAGAGCTGTCTCCCGAATACGGGAACTTGGAAAATCTTATGATGAGGCAGGAAGTATTTTTGCGTCCAGATTCGTACATGATTCCAGACAGATTTTTACATGGGAGGATATGAATTTGTCTGAAGAAAAAGAGGCAATTTATATACAGGATTTTGATTTGATTGAGCGCAACAGAACTATGATGGGGAAGTTTCTGGCAAAAGGAACAATGGAGGAGATAGAAAGTTTTGTGACAGCTTATCTTGAAAAAATACCTAAGGAAAATCTGCAATCTTCCCTGATGAGGCAATATCTGACTATGGATATGTATGTTGTGGCAAGATCCTTTTGCAGCCGTCTAGGTATACCGGAAGAGGAGTGTAATTCCATATCAGAAGAAATGGAGGAAACACTAAGGGTTATGACAACAGCTGAAAGTGTTAGCAAATATGTAAGAAATCTGTTGAAGCAGATTATAAGACGACGGGATACAGTGAGTAAAAGCCGCTATTCCGATGTAATAGAGGCAGCCAAGATTTATATAGCAGAACACTATATGCTTGATGATGTATCCTTAAACACAGCTGCTGCAGCTGTAAATATGAGTCCCAGCTATTTCAGCTCTGTATTTGGCAGAGAGGCTGGGAGAACATTTGTAGAATATCTGACAGATGTCCGTATGGATAAAGCTAAAGAACTTTTAATGTGCTCTGCATTAAAGACCTCTGAAATAGGATATGAAGTAGGTTATAAAGATCCCCACTATTTTAGTTATATTTTCAAAAAAACGCAAAATTGTTCCCCTAAAGATTATAGGCAGAGAGGAAGAAAATGAAAAAAAGAAGGCACTTGTTATCTTTAAACAAAAGGATTGCGTTGATTCCTCTTTCTGTATTTGTTCCTATGGTGTTCGTAGTTATATATCTTGTTACTTCTCTGCTTAAGTCAGCCTACGCGTATAGTGCAATTACCGAAAGTGCAACATATGCAAATTTCTATTCTAAGGAGTTTAAAGAGCGTATTGATTATAGTATGTATCTTGCAGTAATTGGTAATAAGACCACTGAGGAGCTAGGTGACGGAGAGACTACCATAAATGGCATTGTGACAGTGGATCCGTATAAATACAGTGATGAGTTGTCGGCTGTATGCGATGAGCTGTCTGATATGGCTACCTCGCCTATAAATGAGAGGAAAATCATATTTGTTAAAAATAGTCTGAAATCGTTAAAAAAGAGTGTATCAGAGTTAGAAAAAATGATAGGTGATGACAGCTCTTTTGAAGAAAAGATTGAATACTTGGAATTAAATATTCGCGGAAGCAGTGGTCTTACCACCGTTATACAAGGAGCTCTGCAGGATTATGTCTATAATGAAACACGAAATTTTGATCAGGTAAAAGAACAATTGAAAAGACAGACAAGAAATGCGGTAGAGGTGAGTGTACTCGCACTTGGCATTACCGTAATTATTTCTATTGGTCTGTCTATGGTAGCAGTCCAGAGCGTTACCCGTCCAATAAAAAAGCTATGCTCACAGACCCGCAAGGTTGCTAAAGGAGATTTTACCGCAAAAACCAGGATTGAATCCATGGATGAAATAGCTGTTCTCACGGATAGTTTTAATCACATGACGGCTGAAATTGGTACACTGATACAAGATATAAAAAAACAGGAGGGAAATTTAAGACTTACAGAATCTAAGCTTATGCAGGCACAAATCAATCCTCATTTTTTATATAACACACTGGATACAATCATGTGGCTGGCTGAGGCGAAGAAAACCGAAGATGTGGTATCTATGGTAGGTGCCCTTTCTGAATTTTTCCGCACAACATTAAGCAAAGGAAAAGATTATATTACGGTAAAAGAAGAAGAGTCTCATATTGAAAGTTATCTGAAAATACAACAGTTCAGATATCAGGATATTATGGATTATGAAATTCAGATCGAGGAACAGTTATATCAGTATATTATACCAAAACTTACCCTTCAGCCACTGGTAGAAAATGCACTCTATCATGGGGTTAAAAACAAAAGGAGCCGGGGAATGATCCGGATAACCGGGTGGAAAGAAGGAACAAGAATCTTTTTTAAAGTAGAAGATAATGGCATTGGAATGAATCAGGAAGCATTAGATCGTCTCCGCAGAAGTATTCTGGGAATAAATGGTGAAGTTGATAACAGTGGGTTTGGACTGGCTAATGTAAATCAGCGTATTCAATACTATTATGGGGACGAGTATGGCGTGTTTTTTGAAAGCAAAGAAAATGAAGGTACAACAGCTGTAGTAATTATAGAGGCTAAAAATATCACACCTTTTTCATAAAAAAGCACACACCTTTTTAAAATGGGAAGAAACATCCAAAGAAAGTTAAAAAACTTAAAAGGATACTCTGTTTATTCACTGGGAAAATTTAGGTAATATATATATTAAGATGACTAAAGAGAAAACAATAAAACTTAAGGAGGATTAGAAAATGAAGAAAAAGGTTTTAGCAGCCATGTTGTGTATGGCAATGGCGGCAACACTGGTTGTTGGATGTCAGGGAGGAAAAGAAAGCAAAAGCGCTGAAACAGGTGATGCAGCAGAGGATGGCGGAAGCGATGTCATAACCGTTGGATTTTCTCAGGTTGGTGCAGAATCAGATTGGCGTACAGCCAATTCTGAATCAATGAAAGCTACATTTAGTGAAGATAATGGGTATGAATTGATTTTTGATGACGCACAGCAAAAGCAGGAAAATCAGATCACTGCAATTCGTAATTTTATTCAGCAGGAGGTTGATTACATAGTACTTGCTCCAGTTACGGAAACTGGATGGGATACAGTATTGCAGGAAGCGAAGGATGCGGATATTCCAGTTATTATCGTAGATCGTATGGTAGATGTTTCCGATGATAGTCTGTTTACTGCATGGGTAGGTTCTGACTTTGAATTGGAAGGTCAAAAAGCGGGAGCCTGGCTGAATGCTTATGCAGAAGCAAAAGGAATAAAGGAAATAAATATTGTAGATATTCAGGGTACTATTGGAGCTTCTGCTCAAATAGGGAGAACAAAGGGTCTGGAAGATGCTGCAAAAGAATACGGATGGAATCTGCTTGCCTCTCAGTCAGGTGAATTTACACAGGCAAAAGGTCAGGAAGTTATGGAATCTATGTTAAAACAATATGATAACATTAATGTAGTGTATTGTGAGAATGATAACGAGGCTTTTGGTGCCATTGACGCGATTGAAGCAGCAGGCAAAACCGTGGGACCGGATGGTGATATCCTTGTTATGTCTTTTGATTCAACAAATGCAGGACTTACAGATACATTAAGCGGAAAGATTATTTTAAATACTGAATGTAATCCTCTTCATGGACCTCGTGTTGAAGAGATAATTAAAAAACTGGAAGCTGGTGAGACTCCTGACAAATTGGCTTACGTGGATGAAGATATCTTTTCATATGGATCAGATGTTACTTCAGTAACAATTGATGGCAAAGATTATGCTGTTACAGAAGTAACAGATGATGTGATTTCACAGCGTGCTTATTAATATTATAGCAAGAGTGTTGTGGGAATAAAGTGAATAAGGGCGTGGCAGAAAACAGGAGGCATACTCACCTGATATGCTGTCATGCTCTTTTTATGCCCTAAGTCAGGAAAGTAAGAAAGAGGTGAATTGATAATGGAAAAAAACACAGTATTGACAATGCAAAATATTTCGAAATCTTTTCCCGGAGTGAAAGCCTTGGAGCATGTGGATTTTACATTAAGAAAAGGGGAGATACATGCACTTATGGGAGAAAACGGAGCAGGAAAATCAACACTGATTAAAGTACTGACCGGGGTGCATGAGTTTGAATCTGGTGAAATTTATCTGGATGGAATAGAAGGTGCGGTAATAAACAAATCGCCTCAGGATGCGCAGAAGGCTGGAATTAGTACCGTTTATCAGGAAGTAAATTTATGCCCGAACTTAACCGTGGCAGAAAACCTGTTCATTGGCAGAGAGCCAAGAAAAAGAGGAATGATAGACTGGAAAGAAATGTATAAAAGGGCTTCTGATTTGTTAAAAAGTCTGGATATAGAGGTATCTGAGACCCAAAGCCTTGAAGAGTGTTCAATAGCCAATCAGCAGATGATAGCTATTGCCCGGGCTGTGGATATGAATTGTAAGGTATTGATTTTGGATGAACCTACATCGTCTCTAGATGACGAAGAAGTAGAAAAACTTTTTGTTTTAATGAAAAAATTAAAAACAGAGGGTGTAGGTATTATCTTCGTTACACATTTTTTAGAACAGGTATATGCTGTTTGCGATAGAATAACCGTTCTTCGAAATGGTGGATTGATTGGAGAATATGAAACAAAAGAATTACCTCGTATTAAGCTAGTGGCTAAAATGATGGGGAAAGATTTTGATGACCTTGCAGATATCAAAAGTCTGCATGGGGAGAAAGATTATAAACATGCAAAAAGTGTAATAAACGCAAAAGGCATAGGAAAAAAGGGTACCATAAAGCCGTTCAACCTGGATATTCGAAAAGGTGAAGTTATAGGATTATCCGGCCTTCTTGGATCGGGGAGATCTGAACTGGTAAGAGCAATTTATGGCGCGGATAAACCGGATTCGGGAGTAATAGAGGTAGATGGTACTGCGGTCAAAATAAATACTCCTCTTGATGCCATGAAAAAAGGAATGGCATATCTTCCTGAAGACAGAAAGAGAGATGGTCTTCTAGCTGATTTGTCTGTCCGTGAAAATATTATTATTGCTTTGCAGGCAAAGCAAGGAATGTTTAAACCGTTGAGCCGTAAAGCAATGGAGGAGGCGGCAGATAAGTATATTGAGCTACTTCAGATAAAAACTGCAGACAGAGAAACACCAGTAAAAAGTCTTTCTGGGGGCAACCAGCAAAAAGTAATAATTGGAAGGTGGCTCTTGACAAATCCCCAGTTTCTAATATTGGATGAACCAACAAGAGGTATTGATATAGGAACAAAGACAGAAATACAAAAATTAGTACTTGATTTAGCCGATCAGGGCATGTCTGTTGTATTTATTTCCTCAGAAATAGAAGAGATGCTTAGAACCTGTTCTCGCATGGCAATATTACGTGATGGTAAAAAGGTGGGTGAGCTTCAGGGAGCAGAGTTATCACAGGATGGGATTATGAAAGCCATTGCAGGAGGTGAGGAATAGGATGAAGGGGAAATTCAGTTTAAAAAAAATATCTGGTATGAGCTTATTTATGCCTATATTATGTCTCATAGCAGTATTACTGGTAAATGTAATTACCACACCTGGTTTTTTTAAAGTTTCATTAAATAACGGTGTATTGTATGGATATATTATTGACGTCGTTAACCGGGCTTCCGAGCTGGTTGTACTGGCGGTAGGCATGACACTGGTGACGGCTGCTTCCGGCGGACAGGATATTAGTGTAGGAGCAGTAATGGCAGTTGCTGCAGCAATATGCTGCCAGATTCTTTCTGGGGGGGATGTATCTACAGCTTCATTTCAGAATCCCTTTATCATTGCTGTTATAGTAGCTTTGCTTGGTTCAGCTCTTTGTGGTGCATTTAATGGATTTCTTGTCTCCAGACTGAATATTCAGCCAATGGTGGCTACATTAATTCTTTTTACGGCAGGAAGAGGAATTGCGCAATTAATTACTAAAGGGCAGATTACTTATGTTCGTGTGGCTCAATATAAGTTACTTGGTGGTTATATTGGAAAATGCCCTATCCCAACTCCAATTTTTGCGGCATTAATTGTAATTATTATTGTGCATTTAGTCCTGAAGAAAACAGCACTGGGTCTCTATATAGAAAGCGTAGGAATCAACGCTACGGCTTCACGGCTTGTTGGTCTGAATTCCTCTATGATAAAGTTCCTTGCTTATGTTATCTGCGGATTTCTGGCTGGTGTGGCAGGGTTGATTGCCTCTAGCCGTATTTACTCCGCAGATGCAAATAACATTGGTCTGAACTTAGAAATGGATGCTATTCTTGCTGTGGCACTGGGAGGAAATGTACTGGGAGGAGGAAAGTTTAATTTAATGGGTTCTGTCATTGGAGCCTATACCATCCAAGCCTTAACAACAACACTTTATGCGATGAATGTATCTGCAGATCAGCTTCCCGTTTATAAAGCTATTGTTGTTGTTGTAATTGTAACACTGCAAAGTCCTGTTTTTAAAAAATTTATAAAGGGATTAAGAGAAAAGCCTGGCAGTAAAAAATTTGCAGCAGAAGGAGGTTCCAGATCATGAAGAAAATAAAAAGCAAAAAACTAAATACAAATAGTTATCTGCTGCTGATTACCATTCTTTTGTTTGTTGTCATGTATGCCGCAGGCATGATCGCATTTGGGGATAAAGGTTTTGCTAAACCACAGATGTTTTTAAATCTCTTCATTTCAAATGCAGGTCTTCTTGTGATTGCAATGGGACAGACAATTGTAATGATTACTGCGGGAATTGATATTTCTGTCGGTTCTGTTACCGCACTGGTTTGTATGGTGGCGGCGAATCAAATGGAAAACCATGGATCTAGCGCTTATATGGCGGTTATAATGGCACTTTTAATAGGCCTTGCCTATGGGCTGGTACAGGGTGTACTGGTTGCTTATCTGGATATTCAGCCCTTTATTGTTACACTTGCCGGTATGTTTTTTGGAAGAGGAATGACATCCATAGTAAGTACAGAAATGATCTCTATTAAAAATGAAACATTTTTACGCTGGGCAAATTATAAAATTTATCTTCCTATTGGATCATACAGTAAACGTGGAAACTTTCTTCCTGCTTATATTTATCCTACCGTTGTCATTGCATTAATTGTACTTGTGGTGGTAATGATCATCATGAAATATACAAAATTTGGACGTTCTGTATATGCAATCGGAGGAAATGCACAAAGTGCTATGATGATGGGACTAAATGTAAGAAGAACCCGTCTGAAAGCATATTTGCTAAATGGCTTCTTGGCAGGACTGGGCGGATTTCTGTTCTGCCTTAACAGTTGTTCAGGATTTGTTGAGCAGGCCAAAGGGCTGGAAATGGATGCTATTTCATCAGCTGTCATTGGAGGAACCTTACTCAGTGGAGGTGTAGGAGCGCCCTTTGGAACGTTGTTTGGAGTGTTGATAAAGGGAACTATATCCAGTTTAATCACAACTCAGGGGACTTTGTCTAGTTGGTGGGTGAGAATCACATTATCAGCTCTGCTTTGCTTCTTTATTGTATTGCAGTCAATTTTTGCAAGTATGAAAAAGAAAAAGTAAATTGCATAAAGTTCAATTATTATAGCGGCTTATTCTAAAATAGGAATAAGCCGTTTTTGCACCTTCATATCTCATTAACTGTCTTGTCACATGTAAACACATATGGTATAATATAATGAATTTACCACTGAAAAAAGAGAGGTGTTGAAAAAATGACAGTGAAAAAAGATGTTATAATTGTTGGTACCGGAGTATCTGGGCTTTTTGCTGCATTAAGCCTTCCCAAAGATAAAGAAATTTTATTGATTTCAAAATCGGATGTTGAGAGCAGCGATTCATTTCTTGCTCAGGGAGGCATATGTGTAATGAGAGATGAGGAAGATTATGACAGTTACTTTGAAGATACAATGAAAGCCGGGCATTATGAAAATAGAAGGGAAGCCGTTGAGGTGATGATTAGAAGCTCTCAGAAAATCATTGCAGATTTGATAAAATATGGAGTAGAATTTGAAAAAAAAGATAATCATTATCTTTATACAAGAGAAGGTGCACACTCTAAACCAAGGATTATGTATCATGAGGATATTACCGGAAAAGAAATTACAAGTAAACTACTTGCTCAGGTAAAAAGACGCAAAAACATTACATTGATTGAATATATAACGATGACGGATCTGATTGAAAAAGATGGTAAATGTATGGGCATTGAAGTTGAATATGGCAAGGAAAAGGGAATGAAAATCTATGCCGACTATACCATTTTAGCAAGTGGGGGAATAGGCGGGAGATATAAAAATTCTACGAATTATCCACATTTGACAGGGGATGCCATAGAAATAGCAAAAAAGCACAGCATTAAATTAGAGCATTTAGACTATGTACAGATTCATCCAACTACGTTATACTCTAAGAAGCTGGGAAGGCGTTTTCTTATTTCTGAATCAGTCAGAGGAGAAGGTGCTGTTCTCTATAATAAGGATAAGCAACGTTTTGTAAATGAATTGCTTCCACGAGATCTGGTGACTACTTCTATTTGTGAGCAGATGAAAAAAGATGGCACAGATTATGTTTGGCTGTCCATGGAACATATGGATAATGAGACAATACTGGGACATTTTCCCAATATATATAAGCATTGTATGGATGAAGGGTATGATGTGACAAAAGAATGTATTCCAGTAGTTCCCGCACAGCATTATTTTATGGGAGGAATATGGGTAGATTTAGACAGTAAGACCTCAATGGACCGATTGTTTGCTGTGGGAGAGACGAGCTGCAACGGTGTGCATGGCGCTAACCGGCTGGCAAGTAACTCTTTACTTGAAAGTCTTGTGTTTTCTAAGAGGGCCGGAGAAAAAATTGCAAGGTTGTACGCAGAAGGCAAGCAGAATAAGCGAAAGGAGAATACAGCCAGATGAACAATATTACAATGACATTACAGGCTGATAATCTGATTCTTAGTGCATTAAGAGAAGATATTTCCAGCGAGGACGTCACCACCAATGCGGTCATGAAAGAAGCTGTTACAGGTTCAGTTGACTTGGTTTGTAAACAGGATGGAATAATTGCAGGACTTGAAGTATTTAAACGAGTATTCGAACTTCTGGATCAATCAGTCCATGTGGAGTTTTTTTGTCAGGATAAGGATGAGGTAAAAAAAGGATTTCATATGGGAACGGTAACCGGTGATATCCGGGTTCTGCTATCTGGTGAACGAGTTGCACTGAATTATCTCCAGAGAATGAGTGGTATAGCTACTTATACTCATACGGTTGTACAACTTTTGGCTGATTCTAAAACAAAATTACTGGATACCCGCAAAACAACACCTAATATGCGTATATTTGAGAAATATGCAGTTCGTGTGGGTGGTGGATATAACCACAGGTATAATTTATCAGATGGTGTTTTATTAAAGGATAATCATATTGGTGCCGCAGGAAGTGTTACAAAAGCGGTAAAGATGGCTAAGGAATATGCGCCATTTGTAAGAAAAATTGAAGTGGAAGTTGAAAGTCTGGAAATGGTTAAAGAGGCAGTAGAGGCAGGTGCTGATATAATCATGCTGGATAATATGTCCATAGACACAATGAAGGATGCCATTAAAATTATTAACGGCAGAGCAGAAACAGAATGTTCAGGTAATATAACCAGAGAAAATATTGGCAGTATTACAGCAATTGGTGTAGATTATGTGTCCAGCGGGGCTTTGACCCATTCGGCTCCTATTCTGGATATTTCCCTGAAAAATCTGCATGCTGTACAGTAGAATCTTTAGTAATAGTTTAGGTATAGAGTACAATTTATATAAAGGAGGGTGACAGTGCCATATGTTGACAGGTTCCAAACGCAGGGAAGCAATAATTGATCAGATAAAAACCAGTACGGTTCCGGTTTCAGGAGGACTACTGGCGCAGTTATATCAAGTAAGCCGGCAGGTTATCGTGCAGGATATTGCTTTAATTCGTGCGTCTGGATTTGATATTATTTCCACCAACCGTGGCTATATTTTAAATATTCCTCATGTTGCATACCGTATTTTTAAAGTTCATCATACGGATGAAGAACTGGAAAACGAATTATGTTCAATCGTTGATCTGGGCGGCTGTGTGGTAAATGTTATGATTAATCACAAAGTGTATGGTCATTTAGAGGCCGAACTCCTCATTAACTCCAGAAGAAAGGTGATGGATTTTATACAGGACATTAAAAGCGGAAAATCGAGTCCTTTGAAAAATATAACGTCAAATTACCATTATCACAGAGTGGAAGCAGACGGTGAAGAAACTCTTGATTTGATAGAAGCGATGCTTAGACAAAAAGGATTTCTTATTGATGAAAGCACCCCTTGACAATTGTATATGGCTGTGATACGCTTTTTGCAGACCTAACAGAAAAACGCAATGATGAAGAGAGTAATCTGAAGGACATTTTACAGAGAAATCCTGTTGTTTCTTGAAAAAGAATCAATGCTGAGAAGGATGAATGAAATGCAGATGAACATGGCTTTTGAGCGGCGCACCGAACGCGGGACATTCTCGTGCAAGACTGCGATGGGTTCGCCCTTTATAGCGAAGAAGTGCTGGCTGGCACTTACTGAGGTTCTGCTTGCGAGAGCAGAATGAACTAGAAGTGGTAACACGGATTCATCCGTCTTCTTAATAGGAAGGCGGTTTTTTTGTGCAATGAAAAGTGTTAAGTAGTAATTTTGTTACGGGTCAAAAATAATTTCAGGGCGTATCATATCTGAATAGGCAGCGTCCTTAAAGGAGAGAAAAACTATGTCACAAAAACCAAAGTATTATATGACTACTGCAATTACCTACACATCAGGTAAACCGCACATTGGAAACACTTATGAAATTGTTCTGGCAGATGCCATTGCCAGATATAAAAGAAGCCAAGGATATGATGTATTCTTCCAGACTGGAACAGATGAACATGGACAGAAAATTGAACTCAAAGCTGAGGAGGCAGGTATTACGCCCAAAGAATACGTAGATAAGATTGCCTCTGAAATAAAAGATATATGGGATATGATGGATACTTCTTATGACAAGTTTATAAGAACCACAGATGCAGATCATGAAAAGCAGGTTCAAAAGATCTTTAAAAAATTGTATGATCAAGGTGATATATATAAAGGTTACTATGAGGGGATGTACTGCACACCATGTGAATCATTTTTTACGGAATCACAGCTGGTGGATGGAAAATGCCCAGATTGCGGACGTGAGGTTCAGCCAGCAAAAGAGGAAGCGTATTTCTTTAAAATGAGTAAATATGCAGATAGACTGATTGAGCATATTAATGCACATCCTGAGTTTATTCAGCCGGTATCACGCAAAAATGAGATGATGAATAATTTTCTTCTGCCTGGCCTGCAGGATCTGTGTGTATCAAGAACTTCGTTTAAATGGGGAATCCCAGTAGACTTTGATCCGAGACATGTTGTATATGTTTGGTTAGATGCTCTCACCAACTACATCACGGGTATTGGTTATGATTGTGAAGGAGAAAGCACAGAACAGTTTAAGAAAAACTGGCCTGCGGATTTACATTTAATAGGTAAAGATATTATACGTTTCCATACTATATACTGGCCGATTTTCCTTATGGCATTAGAACTTCCACTACCCAAACAGGTTTTAGGTCATCCATGGCTTCTACAGGGAGACGGAAAAATGAGTAAATCAAAAGGAAATGTTTTGTATGCCGATGAACTGGTTGATTTCTTTGGTGTAGAAGCTGTACGCTATTTTGTACTTCATGAAATGCCTTTTGAGAATGACGGAATTATTACATGGGAACTTATGGTAGAGCGTATGAACTCAGATTTGGCAAATACTCTGGGTAATCTGGTAAATCGAACCGTTTCTATGACCAACAAGTATTTTGCAGGTGTTGTTACTGATAAAGGTGTGTCAGATGAAGTGGATGCTGATTTAAAAGCTGTAGTTGATAACGCTTCTAAAGCAGTAGACCTTAAAATGAACGATTTACGCGTTGCAGATGCAATTACAGAGATATTCAATCTCTTTAAACGGTGCAATAAATATATTGACGAGACAATGCCGTGGGTTTTAGCTAAAGATGAAGAACAAAGGGATCGTCTGGAAACTGTGCTTTGGAATTTGATACAGAGCATATCTGTTGGTGCCCGCCTTCTCAGTTCCTTTATGCCTTCGACAGGAGATAAGATTTTGAAACAACTGAACGGCGGTAAAGTCACAGATAAACCGGAAATACTGTTCCAGAGACTGGATATTGAAGAGGTGTTAAAAAAGGTTAATGAACTTCACCCTCCTTTAGAGGTGATTAAAGAAGAGGAACAAGGAATTGATATAGAAGAAAAACCGGAAATTACATTTGAGCAGTTTGGTGAAATGCAGTTTCAAGTAGGAGAAATATTATCTTGCGAGGCGGTTCCTAAATCCAAAAAACTGCTATGTTCTCAGGTTAAAATTGGTAATAAGGTAAAACAGATTGTGTCAGGAATTAAGGCTTACTATACTCCAGAAGAGATGGTAGGCAAAAAGGTTATGGTACTTGTAAATCTGAAGCCTGCAAAACTGGCAGGGGTGTTATCAGAGGGAATGCTTCTTTGTGCTGAGGATGCACAGGGAAATCTTGCACTGATGAAACCGGAAAAGGAGATGCCTGCGGGAGCAGAAATCTGTTAGATAAGCATTTTATTTATGGTTAAATTAAAAGACAAGCAGGGAATACTTGCTTGTTTTTTATTGCAAAATAAAAGTAATTACACATGATAATAATCAGATAATTAGATTAATATCAATTAGTTATAAAAGTATTTATAAAATAAGAATAAAAAAGATTGACAAATACAAGCTCATGTGATAATATGAAATCAATCCAAAAGAGATAAAAATATCTCAAAGGATATTATCTAGATGAACAAAAAATACAGTTCAGTTAGATTAAATAAAAGGATTAGGAGGTACAGGTCCAATGGACAGTTTAAATTCATTTATTATTCAATATGTTAGTGGTGCGGCAGATGGAAGTTCCTGTGATGTAGAGACCTTTACTTTTCAATGATAAAGGAACCAGCAAATAAATAATAAAAAGGATTTAATCGGAGTGTGAGAAAGCTGGCTGAAAGATTTAATATCTGCAAACGTATTGAAAAGAGTTGCCACATATAGCATAAGCTCTCAAATGTGTAAAGAAACATGAACAGAGATTCATATTATAAAATATACAAAATTATAATTTGATTTATGTAAGCAGACAGGAGGTTAGTTATCCGGTTAATAGACGGACTTAATGATTAATAGGTAAAGGTCTTACAGGAACTTTAAATTAATATTTCTCCGATTTATAAAATAAATTGTGTTAAAACTAAATATTAGATGGCGGGATTAATATATTTTAGTATATTAGTCCCGTTTTTTTGCTTTTTAATTAAAGCCAAAGTTTAGACATTGATTTACTAAAAAAAACATATACTATTATGAAAAAAAACAAGGTGGTAATATATGGATACAGAACGTTATTCAGTTTCATTTTTTGGTCTTGATACAGTATTTTATACATCAGAGTATATTTCAAACATATGGGAGGTAAGTGCAAATAAAGTTTATGAAGAAACTGATATATATATATCAGGTCAATTATCAACTACATATTACATAGGGCAGGAATCAGGACCTGAAATAACAAGTTTAACGTATGTGGTAGTAAGTACAAGAAGTCCTGTTGATGTAGAAAATGAAATTGAATATTGGGAGGTATATAAATCAGTAATTAAAGAGGTAAGGGGAAGATTGGGAAATCCAATTATGACCATTACAAGGCAAAAAATTGATTTCTTTTATTTTAGGGAAATATAATTTACAGTTTTGTTCACAGTGATATTTGTATGGTGACCCTATGCATTATTTTGACATTATGAGGTGCTTATGGTAAACTAAGGACAGAATTATCTGTACATGTGCGCATAAAAGAGCGTATGCTGGATAAAGGATATAAATAATATTATATTAGCGAGGTGAGTGCTGTGGATAAGTACGAATATAAGTTAAAGACAGAACAGATGCTTGAACTTATGGAAAGCGGTGCATATAACAAAGCGGCAGAAATTGCAGATACTATTGACTGGAAAAGAGTCAGAAATGCAGCGATGCTGATAAATGTCAGTGATATATATGAAAAAAACGAGGACTACCAAAAAAGCTATGATGTTCTGAATATTGCTTATCATCGTGCAGAAGGCAGCCGGAAAGTTATTTATCGTTTATGTGCTCTTGCACTTAAGTCTGGAAATGTGGATGAGGCTATAGATTATTATGATGATTTTATACAGATTGCGCCTAAGGATCCCAATCAGCATATATTAAAATACAAAATATTAAGGGCCCGCAGAGCTCCTATTGATCAGCAGATCGAAGCACTTGAAGAATTTAAGAAGGCGGAATATATTGAGGAATGGGCATTTGAGCTAGCCAAGTTATATCAAGAAGCTGGCATGACTGCAGAGTGTCTGGAAGAATGTGACGATTTAATACTTTGGTTTAGTGAGGGGAATTATGTATATAAAGCGATGGAGCTTAAGATGCGTTATAAGCAGTTGACTCCGTCACAGCAGGAAAAGTATGATCATCGATACGATAAAATTGAATCTGCTACTGAAGAAATTCCTGACTTAACGCAATATCAGGCTAAAAAGGCCAATACAGGGGACAACCCAGGTGCAACGGGAATTGATGAAACACAGCAAATGTTTATACCGCTAGGGGAGCTTGATGAAGATATTGAAGAAGGGGGTTCAGATGAAGATGTATCCTCTGATTCTCAGAACCTAGAAATACTTCCTGAACCTGAAGATGAAGTAGTGAAGAAGTTATCAGAAAAAGGTATTGGCAGTACAATGAAGTTGGAAGATGCTTTGCAGAGTTTATTAAAACCTAAGAGTATGGAAGTTCCAGAAGATATGTCAGAATCCGAAATTAATGTTGAAAAAGAAGAAGAGATTCCTGAATTAAAAACAGCAATAGAAGAAATAGAATCTGTAATTGATCTGGAACTGGTTAATGAACTTTCAGGTAAAAATGATAAAGAATTTGCATTTGATGCTGATTTAGAAGAGCTTAAAGCAGAACCTCTTGAAGCTTCATCAATAAACCCATTTAATGCACCTGAGCAGGAACAATCAGCAGAACAAGAACTGGAAGAGACAAATAAAGAAGTATTAAATTCTGAAATTGCGGTAAATGATGAGCCGGAAAGAATAGAAGATACATTAAAAGCAGAGAATATAATGCTAGATAAAGATGATCCGGTAGATAATGACCAGATGGAAGGACAGCTCAGTTTGGAAGACATATTGCAGAGCTGGGATAATACTGATCAGCCGGCGGAAGAGGAAAGTATGGTAGATAAAGATAAAAAAGCGGAACCAATATTACCGCCAGATATACAGCGCATGATTGATGAAATTGAAGGTGTGCTGCCTGAAGAACCGGAGCCTGAACCGGTACGTGTCATAGAGAGAAGCATTGAAGAACCAAGGGAAAATATGGGGGAAATTACTCAACAGCTTAGAATTGATGACATAGAGGCATTTCTCGAGGATGATGAAGATTTGGACCTTGCTGAAAGTGAAGAAAACAGTTTAGAAGAAGATTACGATGAAATAGAAGAGGATTCTTACGAGGAAGATTATGAAGAGCTAGACGAGGATTTTGATGAAGAAGACTATGAAGAGCTAGAAGAGGATTTCGATGAAGAAGACTATGAAGAGCTAGACGAGGATTTCGATGAAGAAGACTATGAAGAGCTAGAAGAGGATTTTGATGAAGAAGACTATGAAGAGCTAGACGAGGATTCTTATGAAGAAGACTATGAAGAGTCAGACGAGGATTCTTATGAGGAAGATTATGACGAGTTAGACGAGGATTCCGATGAAGAAGATTATGACGAATTAGATGAAGCTGAATATGACGCTGATGAATTGGATGAAGATGATCTTGACAAAATAGAGGCAAGTTTTGAAGAAGAATTTCGTATAAATCCTGATCATGCAGATGAAAATGATGACAGAGAAATTCCTGATGATGATGACGATAATATGGATATATTATCGGCTACCACTCCTCTCAGCCGAAAGGAGACAGCAAAACTGATTGCTACAGGAAAGACAGCGCCGCTGCCGTTGGATGATATATCAAATGCGCTCTCCATGTCTGACACCGGATTCATTGTACATGGACGTTATGATCTTGAGACTCAAAGTGGTATTGGAACTCGGGCCGGCCTTACTGACGAACAAAAGAAACTGTTTTCATATTTTGTACCTGTCAGAGGAATGAGCGAACAGTTGGTAGACGTCCTTGAGCAAGATCTTAATTGCACAAATCGTAATGGCACATCCAAGACAGGAAACTTGCTTATTATAGGAAATAAAGGGAATGGTAAGACCGTTCTTGCTGTGGACATTGTAAAAGCTATTCAGAAACAGCGAAATATAAGACAGGGAAAGGTCGCTATTGTTACAGGAGAATCATTAAATAAAAAGAAAATAAGTGACATTGTTTCTAAACTTCATGGTGGAGCACTAATCATTGAAAAGTCAGGAAAGTTAAATGAAAAAACAGTAGCCAGATTAAATAAGGCTATGGAGCGAGATACAGGTGAAATGTTAATTGTTCTTGAGGAACAGCGTAAACCTTTGGACAGGCTTCTATCTTCTAACAGGGAATTTCGAAGAAAGTTTACAAGCCGCTTGGAAGTTCCAATTTTCATCAATGATGAACTGGTAACTTTTGGACAGACGTATGCTCAGGAAAATGGTTACAGAATAGATGAAATGGGAATTCTTGCGCTTTATAGCAGAATAGATACTTTGCAGAGAGAAGATCATGCAGTAACTGTTGCGGAGGTTAAGGAAGTTATGGACGAAGCAATGGAACATTCTCAGAAAGCCTCAGCTAAAAAATTGGTAAGGCGAGTATTTGGAAAAAACACAGATGATTCAGACCGAATCATTTTGTCAGAAAAAGATTTTAACATATAATAAAAATAATAGACAGATTCCCCCAGAGTCTGTCTATTTTTGTACACAAAACTGATTTCTCTTTTCTTTTCCAAAAATTTCAAGTATAATTAATAGTATAAAATACAGACGTGAGGTGAGCTTATGGGAAATAAGAAAACCGTACAAAGGAAAATTAAACCTTATGAAATTGGAGATGTGGATCAGTATTTGTTCAGTCAGGGTACACATTATGAAGTTTATAAAAAACTTGGTGCTCATAAGATTTCTGAGGGCAGCAAAGAAAGCACTTATTTTGCTGTTTGGGCTCCTCATGCAAGGCGAGTGTCTGTTGTCGGAGACTTTAATGATTGGGATTTCGAAAAGAACTATATGAAATGTTATGATAATGGAGATATTTACACCTGTATTGTAAATGGGGCTAAAGAGGGTGATTTATATAAGTTCTGTATTGAGACCGATCATGGAAAACGTATATTTAAAGCAGATCCTTTTGCTAATTATGCGGAGCTTCGTCCGGGTACGGCATCACGCATTACTGATATTTCACATATAAAGTGGTCAGATGAAAAATGGATTCAAGATAGAAAGGAATGGGATTATAAGAAGAATCCGGTGTCTGTATATGAAGTTCATATAGGTTCATGGATGCGCCATCCGGACACACAAGAGAGCGGATTTTATACATACAGAGATTTTGCAAAAGCAATTGTAAAATATGTCAAGAACATGGGATATACACATGTGGAAATAATGGGAATTGCAGAACACCCGTATGATGGTTCATGGGGATATCAGGTGACCGGTTATTATGCTCCTACGTCAAGATATGGATCACCAGAAGATTTTGCTTATATGATAAATTATCTGCATAGAAATAAAATTGGTGTCATACTTGACTGGGTTCCGGCTCATTTTCCACGGGATGCACACGGGCTTGCCAGTTTTGACGGCAGTGCAGTATTTGAATATGAAGACCCTAGAAAAGGAGAACATCCGGACTGGGGAACTAAAATATTTGACTATGGAAAACCTCAAGTTCAAAATTTTCTGATTGCTAATGCATTGTTTTGGATAGAGCACTATCATGTGGACGGACTACGAGTTGATGCGGTGGCATCCATGCTCTATCTTGATTATGGGAAGTCCCCGGGGCAATGGATTCCCAATAAGTATGGAACAAACCAGAATCTGGAGGCAGTTGAATTCTTCCGCCATTTAAATTCTGTAGTACTGGGAAGAAATCATGGAACCATGATGATTGCAGAAGAATCAACAGTGTGGCCAAAAGTGACAGGAAGTCCTAAAGATGAAGGTCTTGGTTTCAGCTTAAAATGGAATATGGGATGGATGCATGATTTTACAGAATACATGAAACTTGATCCGCTGTTTCGGAAGAATTCTCATTACCAGATGACTTTTTCCATGGAATATGCATACAGCGAAAACTATATTCTTGTATTATCTCACGACGAGGTAGTACATTTAAAGCGTTCCATGATAAACAAGATGCCGGGAGAAGGATTAGATAAATTTGAAAATTTGAAAGCAGCGTATGCATTTATGATGGGACATCCGGGAAAGAAACTGCTCTTTATGGGACAAGATTTTGCACAGCTTCGGGAGTGGTGTGAGGACAGAGAACTGGACTGGTTTTTACTGACAGAAGATGCTCATCGTCAGATACAGTGTTTTTACCGAGATCTATTGCATTTGTATAAGAGAAACAGAGCGCTTTATGAGCAGGATCATGATCCTGATGGATTTGAGTGGATTAATAAGGACGATACATTCAGAAGCATATTTAGCTTTATGCGTCATTCAAAAGATGGAAAAAAGAATCTGTTATTTATTTGCAACTTTACCCCTGTAGAGCGTACGGACTATCGAGTAGGAGTCTCAAGACGAAAGCAGTATAAATTAGTGCTCAACAGTGATCAAAAGGAATATGGCGGCACGGGAAAAGAACGTCCTCTTATGTATAAACCTGTGAAGCAGGAATGTGATGGTAAAGAATACTCCTTTGCTTATGAATTGCCCGGATATGGTGTGGCAGTATTCGAATATTAGACAATAAAAACAAGCAGGGATTTCACGCATAACAATGCAATGGGAATCCTTGCTTTTTTAATGTTCAGTTTACGAACTATTCTTTTGTTTCATTCGTTTGATGACTTTCAAGCGGGTAAAATCTTCACGTTCTTTTTCTTCAATGGAATTGGTAATCGTGTAAACAAGTTGTGTATACATAGGAATCGTTATATTTTGCAGTGCATTTGCCCGTTTTTGAGTTTTCTTTATGTTGGCAGCCAGACGATAGGCGGCATTTTCTACCATTGAAAGTTTAACTGTCAGGTCTTTTACTTTACGAAATGCTTCAGCGGCCATGTCAATGGACTCCCGTGTGGTATGAAAAGAATAAGTGGGTGCATTATTTCTAGGGGTATATTTAACATGGGGGATTTCTGTACCCATAATGCTCCTTGACTGTATTGTGATAGAATTTTCAATAGGAACAGTATATGCCAGCTGTGCGACCATACTGATTCCATGCTCAATATTGGCACGTTGCAGGCATTGATATGCATGGGTAAAAGTATCATCAATTTGATCCTGGATATTGTGGGCTTCGTCTATTAAATTCATTAACTCGCGAATTAAGATGTTTCTCTTTCGGTCCATTAAGTCGTAACCTTGTCTTGCCAGTGCAAGAGAATTTTTTGCAAGTATTAGATTACCCTTGGTGGGAAAGGTTCGCGGATCCATATAGTTCCTCCTTTACACGTTATAATATTTATCCAGTATTTTCGTGTCAACACGGTCGAGTTCCTCACGTGGAAGCAGACGAAGTAGTTCCCATCCTAAATTGAGGGTGTCTGTGATACTGCGGTTTTCATGTTGCCCTTGACCAATGTATTTTTCTTCAAAAGCTTTTCCGAATTCAAGATACTTTTTATCTATGGGGGGGAGTTCGTCCTCACCAATAACTGAAGCAAGATTTCTTGCATCTCCAACTTTAGCATAAGCAGAAAAAAGTTGATTGGCTAAATCCTGATGATCTTCGCGGGTGTAACCTTCACCAATACCATCTTTCATCAATCTTGAAAGGGATGGCAGGATATTGATTGGAGGGTAAATAGACTGTCCGTGTAATCCTCTTTCCAGAACAATCTGTCCTTCTGTTATATATCCGGTAAGATCAGGTATGGGATGGGTAATATCATCTCCCGGCATAGTCAAAATAGGAAGCTGTGTCACAGAACCACTTCTGCCCTTTACAATTCCGGCACGCTCATAGATTGTAGCCAGTTCACTGTAGAGATAACCAGGAAATCCCTTACGGCTTGGTATTTCTCCCTTTGAAGAAGAAACTTCCCGCATAGCTTCTGCAAAAGAAGTCATGTCTGTAAGAATAACCAGAATATGCATGTTTTGTTCAAAGGCAAGATATTCAGCTACGGTCAGAGCGACCTTTGGGGTAATTAGCCGTTCCACTACCGGATCATTAGCAAGATTCAGAAACATGGCCACGTGGTCTGCAACACCGCTTTCCTCAAATGTTCTGCGAAAGAAATCTGCAACATCATGTTTAACACCCATTGCGGCAAAAACAATGGCAAACTGCTCCGTTGAATTTTCACCAAGGGAGGCTTGTTTTACAATCTGAGCTGCAAGCTGATCGTGCGGCAGTCCGTTTCCTGAGAAAATAGGCAGCTTTTGACCGCGAATCAGCGTGGTAAGTCCGTCAATGGCAGATATGCCGGTGTTAATATAGTTTCTGGGATATTCTCTCATCACTGGATTCAGAGGAAGTCCGTTCACGTCTCTTTTTAATGTAGATGTCAGCTGCCCAAGGTCATCAATTGGCTGTCCGATACCATTAAAGGTACGTCCAAGCATTTCTGGAGATAATGATATTTCCATAGGATGTCCTGTAAGACGTGTATGAGTATTTTTTAAAGACATATTTTCTGAACCTTCAAAGACCTGTATTACTGCTTTGTCTTCATATACTTCAACAATGCGTCCTAATTTTCGTTCTGTGTCATTTACTACAAATTCTACAAGTTCATCAAAAAAAGCGTCCTGAATACCTTCTAATGCGATCAGAGGGCCGTTGATGCTACTAAGTCCTAAGTATTCTATTGCCATAATTATAGTCCTCCTTATGCATTTTTCTCCAAAACATTTTGATAAAATTCATCAATATCTCGTTTATACTGAGCAAACATTTCAAGCCGGTCATTAGGGACGTCATATTTAATTGCTATAATCTTATCAAAAATTTCTTCTGATTTTAATACGGACATGGGATGTCCCATAGTTACCAGTGCACGAGATTGCTTATAGAGATACAGAATAGTGTCCATCATAAGAAATTGCTTTTCCATAGATACACATGTATCATCTTTATGAAAGGCATTTTGCTGTAAAAAGCCAAGACGTATTACACGTGAAATTTCCAGAACAAGTTTCTGATCATCTGGCAGAACATCGCTTCCGATTAATTTTACAATTTCCAGAAGACTACTTTCCTGATTTAAAAGTGCCATCATACGATTGCGGTAGTCTACAAATTTGGGAGATACGTTGTCGTGGAACCAGTTGGCCAAGTCTCCAAGATATTCACTATAGCTGGAAAGCCAGTGTATAGCTGGAAAATGTCTTGCATATGCCAATCCTTTATCCAGTCCCCAGAAACAACGAACAAAGCGTTTAGTGTTTTGGGTCACCGGTTCAGAGAAATCTCCGCCCTGAGGGGATACTGCACCGATAATTGTTACAGAACCATCGGTTCCGTTTAAATTATGCATCATACCGGCCCGTTCATAAAATGCAGATAATCGTGATGCAAGATATGCTGGAAATCCCTCTTCAGCAGGCATTTCTTCCAGCCGTCCGGACAATTCACGCAAAGCTTCAGCCCAACGAGATGTAGAATCTGCCATAATAGCAACATCATACCCCATATCACGATAATATTCTGCAAGTGTCAGACCTGTGTATATACTTGCCTCACGTGCTGCAACAGGCATATTTGAAGTGTTTGCAATGAGAGTAGTTCTGTCCATCAGAGGATTACCGGTCTTGGGATCTGTTAGTTCACCAAATTCTTCTAAGACCTGTGTCATTTCATTCCCTCGTTCTCCACATCCTATATAAATGATAATGTCAGCGTCAGACCATTTGGCTATCTGGTGCTGTGTCATAGTTTTTCCTGTTCCAAAGCCTCCGGGAACAGCAGCCGTTCCGCCTTTTGCTATAGGGAACATTGTATCGATAATCCGTTGCCCTGTAATCAGCGGAACGGATGCAGAAAAGCGGTGACGTATCGGACGTGCAGTGCGAATTGGCCATTGCTGCGTCATTGAAAGTTCCTTTATACTTCCGTCAGAAAGTTTTAATGTAATTAATGTCTCATCAATGGTGTATTCACCATCAGAAACGGTATCATCAACGATACCTTCCAGATGAGGAGGCACCATGCATTTATGAAGAATAGCATTGGTTTCAGGTATCTCTGCGATAATATCTCCTCCATGTATATAGTCGCCTTTGTTCACTGTGATATGAGCCGTCCATTTTTTCTCTTTGTCAAGAGAATCTACATTTATACCACGAGTAATAAAAGGTCCTCCCGCTTCAGAAATCTTTTTCAGGGGCCTTTCTATACCGTCAAAAATATTATTGAGTATTCCCGGGGCGAGGGTTACAGAGACTGGATTTCCTGTAGCAGTAACCTGTTCCCCTGGGTAAAGGCCGGTAGTCTCTTCATATACCTGAACGGTTGTTAGCTCCTTGTCCAGAGAGATTACTTCTCCTACAAGTCTTTCTTCACCTACATAAACCATCTCGGACATACTAAAGCCGGTATTGCCTTTCAGATAAATAACAGGACCGTTGATACCGTATATCGTTCCAGTTTTATACAATTTCATTACCTCCTGAGAAAAAGAATTTGTCATACTCATTTGACAGAGCTGTTTTAAAAGAATCGTCAATTAGAATATTACGGTCTTTAATGACTGCGCGAATTCCCCCCATAAAGTCTTCGGTACTTATTGAAAGAGATATGCTGCAGGTCTTTTCAAGATCATTCTTATGCTTTTTATCAGTAGAATTAATATAAATGACCATAGAATTACCGGAAGCAAAAGCAATTGCTTTAAGGATACAGTTGACCAGGTAGTCTTGGTATTCTGATGTTTTCATAAATTCCTGTAATAAGCTGGATGTTTCATGAAAAATTTTGTCTTTTAGTTCTTGCTGAATTTTACCATACTCCCGTTTTAATTCAAGTTGTGATTTAGCTGTAGCCTGATTTAACTGCTGTTTGGAATTGACTGTTTCTGCCTTTATGCGGGTCTCGGACTGGCGAATGGCTTCTTCTTTATGATCTTCTAAAACCTTTTGTAATGCTTCACGGTAATTGTCTATAATAGTGTTACCTTCAGTCCTTGCTTCTTTCATAGAGGTGATTCTAAGGCGTGCAAGTTTTTCTTCCAGAGTCAAGAGTAAGCCCCCCTTTTATAATTTTAAGCCAATGGCTTCTGTTATATAAGATGTAATAAAGTCTTTTTTTCGCCCCGTTCCGTGTCTGTCAGGAATTTCAATTAAAAGCGGCATCTTTCTCTTTAGTCGAAATTCATTTATGATGTCGGGAAATTCCGAACCTAATTTTTCAGTCAAGAGAACTATACCTATGTTTTTGTCCTGCAGTGCATTATTCAAAGAGTCCAAAAGCTCCTCACGTTCATGGACCACAACTCCGTCTACACCCGCTAAACGCATTCCGGTATAGGTATCAACATTATCACTAATCAAATACATATTCATATTACAGTTTACCTAAAATCATAAAAGAGATGATTAGGCCATAAAGGCAAACCCCTTCTGCAAGTCCTACAAAGATCAGTGACTTACCAAGTACACTGGAATCTTCGCTGATGGCTCCCAAAGCTGCGCTAGAAGCGCTTGCAACAGCAATCCCACCGCCGATACAGGATAAACCGGTAACCAAAGCAGCAGCGAGATATCCAAGCCCTGTTGCAGATGCCACAGCAGATGATGCAGTATCAGCTGCCTGTACCTGATTCCCTCCAAACATCATAATTGAAGCAATTACAAATGCACCAAAAAAGAAAAATACATTTACACCTAAAGACTTTTTATATCGCTTTTTATTTTTTTTACCAATTAAATAATAGCCAAAAGGTAATATTATACTTAGGATTAAAGCGATGATAAGAATAAGTTTTGTAACTAATGTCATGATTTCAGTCCTCCTTGCTTTTTCTTTGTTCTTCTTATTTTTTTAGTATATGGCTCAAAGGCTCTTCCGCTGCCTTTATAAAAGCGACTGAACATCTCATAGTATTCCAGACGTAAAACTTGGATACCTACTATAAGCCCCTCAAAACCACAGACAAACAGGTTCCCAAGAACAACACCAAACCAGTTTGTCTTACCATTTGCGGATTTGGCCAGTATAAGCACCACTTCCATAATAGCTGTATGACTGACAGCAAAAGCTCCAATACGTACAAAAGACAGTGTATTGGAAAAGTAGCTCAACAAAGTTTCAAACAGTTCAAAAATGCCTTGTATAAGTAACATACCGGTACTAGCTTCCATTTTGTCTGCTCGATTTTTTATTTTTCTTGTAATTGGTTCCTTGAGCAGAATAAATAGAAGAGGTATTCCAAACATAATGCCGAGAACAATCCCACCTGGAGTTTTATGTCCTGTCATAAACAATACAATTGTAACTACAATAGAAAGATAAAATACAAACCCGGCAATGCCGTTAGAATCAAACCAGATCTTCTCTGTATCCCTAGCTCTTATTGCATTAATAATCTGCAGAAGCATAGCAACTAAAATAACCACCATACCAAAAGCAACTGCAACAATAAAAACAGTATTTAACTTACCGATAAATGGAAGTGTTGTCATGTTGTCAATCGGTCTCAGCCATATAGCGTCAAAAATATCTTCAAAGCCAAATATACTTCCAAACATAAATCCAAATATGGTAGAGAAAATGCCTGATGTTGCAATAATGCCTGCTAAAGGAGCACGTTTAAAATGATAAATTAAACCGCCTCCTATGAACAGCAAAAGACCCTGGCCTACATCACCAAACATTACACCGAATATAAAGGAATAGGTTAGTCCCACAAATATTGTAGGATCCATTTCATTATGTGCCGGAAGTCCATACATTTTTATAAACATTTCAAAAGGCTTAAAAATTTTTGGATTTTGAAGTTTTGTTGGCGGTTCACCGAAATAGGAATCATGGTCATCTTCTACGACAACAAATACTTTATCATCATCCTGTATTTCAAGCAGAAATTTATCAATGTCTTTTGCAGCCATCCATCCACATAAAATGTAGTAATCTTCCTTTTGATCTTCCATACGGGCAGCCATTTTGCGGACATCAAAGTTGCGGGCAAGTTCCTCAAGTCTGTTTCTTGCGGCGATGAGCTGGGAGGCATGCTTTTTCAGCATATTGCCTAATCCCTTGTCCAGTTCGTCAATTTTTTGACCAATACTGTATACTTCTCGAAGCAGCTTTCTATACTCTTCTTCAGGTGTTTTCTGACAATCATCGGGCAAAGCAATTTTTTCAAAGTGAAGAGAGCGAAATACCGCATCTATCTTTATTGATTCGCCAGAGGAAACAAAATAAGCGCCATATACATAACTTTCGTCTCTTTCACCTTCAATAAAAATGGCACTTAAATCGTCTATTAGGTACTTATTCATCTTATCGAAATACTCTATTGCGATGCGCCCGAATCTATATGCAATATACTTAAAATGAAGAATTTGCCCTAGTTCACAGTCCATAGGACGAAAAGGAGAAATTATCTGCTGCTTATTCTGCAGGGCATCAATTTGTTTTTTTAACGCATCTTTCTTATCCTGTAAAGTGATATAATTTTGATTGGCTTTTTGTACAACTTCAAACATGTCATCAAGTCCAAGCGAATCATCAGGAACAATTTTTTCAGTATCTTCCAGATACTCTACAAATTGAAGAGCTTTATTTAAGGCATCCCGGTATGGATTTATTTCCACAAAGGGCCTCAGATTGTCGACTGTTTTAAGTTCTGATAATGCAGATTCTAATTGAATCTCATATCTCGACAGATAGAGGTCTGTCACGCGGTCAATATCATTTCGCGGGCCGGAGATGTTAACGAATTTCATTTTAACAATCATTGAGTTATACCTCCAACGTGTGCCAACGTTTCGCCTGGTGTAAGATTGTAACGGATACATTCTATAGCGGTCGTTAGTTTTCTGAGTTCTTCTTCTTTAAGAAATAGGTAGCTATTAATGGTTGCAATAGAATAGGGATTGTACCTCCTGTCAATAGTATAAAGATGATTGAGACAGTTTTTATACATTTGTTCGATGGTTAGATTCTGTTCAAAATCATAATGCTTTGAATAGGAGGTCTTCCTTAACGTGGTGTAAAATTCTTCTATAGAAGGGGATTCCACTAACTCTTTTAATAAATCCATAGAAAGCTTGTAATGTATGGGAATAAGGATAGAGTAAATATCTGCCGGATCCATGGTGTAATATTTTTTTGCCCGGTAAATCCATTGAAGATTTAGAAGGTCGATTTCTGAACCGCAGTCACGCGTGAAAATCTCCAGCTCTTTCTTTTTCAGCACCTTTTTCCGATCTTTCCATATAGTGGAAAAGTAATATAAATCTAATGCTAAATCATAATCAAATAAAGTTACAGAGTGGCTATCCTTAAATTTGGTTAAGGGAGTATAGTATTCTGTATATTTAAGGTTTTCTACAAGTTCATCTGTGGTTCTGGAAGTAATTAAAGTCTCTATTGAGATCTGGGAATATTTATCAAAGAACGCCTTTTTATAATTTAAGTCAAAAGGTTGATCATAGTGATTAATAACGATGCGAAAACAGTAATTTATTAAATCAATTTCATAACGTTTAATATACATCTTTAGGAACTTCCGTTGTTCCTGGCTACAGAAAAGATATATTTTCTGATAATCCTTGTACAAAGACTGAATTAAAATCTTTTCAATGTCACCGCGATGTAGCCTTGATTCATCAATAGTACTTAAAACATCAGAATAAGAAGAGTGTTCTTTTAAATAAGAACATATTTCAGGAACATTGTGCAGACCTGCAATTATTTCAAATTGTTCTGATTTTAAAAGTTTTGCTTCCATAGCACGGATTTTAGTTACAATACCACTATAGTTAAGTAGATTTCCCATAGGCTACACCTCTGTTATCCGCTTCAATATTTCCAGTGCATATTGTGTATGTTTAGCCTCATATTCTTTTTTCAGAGCACTTATGGAAAAATTATTTTCATCAGTCTGTTTTGCAAGAAGAGTGCTTCTTTTACGCTCTAGTTCTTTTCGTATTTGTTGAATAACCATTTGAGTTTCTGTCTCTAGTTTCTGATCAAATTTGTGGCGTGCCTCCTGGTACTCCTCGTCCAGGACCGCTTTTTGAGCTTCCGCATGTTGAACTATAGAAGCAGCGGAAGATTCTATTTCGGATAATTTTTTTACAATTGAGTCCATAATAGCCTCCTGAGACTTTTTTTGTTGTTAGTTGATTTTATCATACACTATTTAAAAAAAAAAGCAAGTTGGGTATAGTACCTTTTTAACCGCAGTTTTTGCCGGTTTTTGGGGATTTTTGACGCATGAAGAGCAAATGGTAACATACCAATGACATATTTTGAAAAATAGCATTGAAATATGACAATTTGTGCTTTGACCAGAATCAACTGTCGTGGTATCATAACTGTAAAAAAACTTTTTTTTCACAAAAATAGGATTGATTTTTAACTAATCTGTATTATACTTACCATAAATGAAAATAAAAAACATGATTTGGGGAGAGTAGCAAAAAAAGGAGTAATAAATATGAGATTAAGGAATATACCACGTGCAGAAGGAACAATACAAGCTCATCCTGCTGTAATCAAAAGGCCAGATGCACAAAAAGGATGCTGGAGACAGGTATTTGGCAATAATAATCCTATACATATTGAAATAGGTATGGGTAAAGGCGGGTTTATTTTGAATATGGCCCTTGCAAATCCGGATATTAATTATATAGGAATTGAGAGATATTCAAGTGTTCTGCTTAGAGCTGTTGAAAAATTTGATACTGATAGATTTAAGAATTTAAAAAATATTCGCCTGGTCTGCATGGACGCAAAAAGTATTGTAGATGTTTTTGCAAATAGTGAAGTTGAGCGAATTTACTTAAACTTTTCTGATCCCTGGCCAAAGGCACGTCATGCAAAACGCAGGTTGACATCCAAGGAATTTCTTGCTCGCTATGAGCAGATTCTAGTACCGGAAGGACAAATTGAATTTAAGACAGACAATACAGAGCTGTTTAATTTTTCATTGGAGCAGGCTAAAGAAGCAGGATGGACAATTAATCGCTATACATATGATCTTCATCATCATGAGTCATTAAGTAGCGGCAATATAATGACAGAGTATGAGGAAAAGTTCTCTGCTAAAGGAAATCCCATTAATAAAATGATTGTTATCAGAAAATAGCTTTATATAAGATGAAAGAATATGTCTGACACACATTTCTTATATTTAACATATTATATCTATGAGGAGATAAAGCCTTGCACAGGCGGATAGAGGTGTATATGAGAAGAAGAGGCTGGAAAGATTTTATATGTCATAAGATGTATTGCAGACCTGATTTGAACCGTAAGCTTATGTGCATGAAACGTTCATTAGAAGAAGTATGTAATATTTTAAATAACGGAAGATAAGATTAAAAAGAATCTGAGAAGAAATGTGGGTGTTTACTATGAAAATCAAAGTGACTGCTAAGAATTATCCGCAGGAGGTTTTGAATTCCCAAGTACCTGTTCTCGTTGAATTTCGTGCAATCTGGTGCGGCAAGTGCGCCATGATGGAAGAGGTTGTTAATGAGCTGTCTGAAGAATATAATGATAGTATCAAAATTTGTCAGATTGATATTAACGAAAGCGAAGTTCTAGCAGCTGAGTTTGAAATTAGTATTGTACCAACTTTTGTGGTATTCAAAGAAGGCAAACCAGTGGCAGCCGGCAGCGGTATCTTGAGCAAAAAGGTGTTGACGGATATGATTAAGACATAGATGTATATAGTGTGATGCTGTTGAATTCAGATAGTTATAATAATATCGAATTCTTCGGCATCTTTTTTCGTGTAAGTAATATGTTAAAAAATAATGAAAAAAAAGTAAAAAATTATCGAAAAAAAACTTGCTTTTTTTTTATGTATCATATATAATAATCCTTGCGTTGACCAATAATAACAATGAAAATTAAAAAGCGCGATTAGCTCAGTTGGTAGAGCACCTGACTCTTAATCAGGGTGTCCAGGGTTCGAACCCCTGATCGCGCACGCAAAGCACTGTTTTCGATGACGAACGAGCACCGGGGACGGTGCTTTTTTGATTATCCCAGTGTTTACAAGGGTTTGCGGTATATAGGGGAAATTAAAACTGTTCATTGCAGAAAGAAAAAGAACAGATTTTATTCTAAATTCATATCTTATATTAGGGAACGGATGATATAAAAAATGAGTTCAACAGACAGTATGTTGAAATGAAAACAGAAATTTAAAGGGGCGTATAGATGGAGAGAAGAAACGTTTCTTCTCCATCCGGCAAGAATAATCAAGCCGCTTAATTGTATACAACGTCAACATTTTATGGTATGATTGGAGTTAGTTTAATCTAACTTTTGTGTTTGCCATGGAGGTGCGCTATGTACTTAAACAACAATTCATCGGACTTTACCCAAGGGGAAATTTCCGCGACAATCCAGATCTGGAACCGAGCGGTTATTTCCCTTATGGACATTCGGCATGCGCTTATTTCCCAAGGTGATACGCTAAACAATTACTATCTACCTGCCAGTACATTTTTGTACACCAGTGGTGGTCAAGCTGAGATTCTTCTGAATGAAACCGCATACAACGTGGAACGCTTTGGCTTATTTCATGGCTGCAAGGGGACAAAATTGACCATTACACCTCACTGCGAATGGCTGGAATATTACATGATACTTTATAAGGCCGTGGAACCTCCACTTCATAGGGGCGAATATCTTCGGTTGATGAAAAAAGTTAATCCATTTCGTCAACAATATGGATTTATTCCTCATGACCCCCTCTTTTTTTCAGAAGAACTGAGAAAAATGTATGATAAATGGAAAGGCCCCACGGCACTGAACATTTTTTATGGCAAAGCAGTATTCTACCGTTTTGTGCACCAGATATTCGAGGAATTGGAGCAAGGTCATATTCATATTTTTAAGCCTGACATAGTTGCTATGGCAAAGCGGTACCTTGATGAGCATTACAGCGAAACAATTTATGTACAGGAATTATGTCAGATGTTGGGCGTCAGCTACAGTCATTTTCACCGCAGCTTTAAGCAGCAGATTGGCACCGCTCCGCAGGACTATTTAATAAAAAAGCGATTGGCAGCAGCAAAGGAATGGCTTGAGACTAGCAATGCTTCTGTTCGGGAGATTGCTAATCATTGCGGATTCGTGGATGAGTACAGCTTATACCGACTTTTTATAAAAAATATGGGGGTAGCCCCCAGCATATACAGAAAGACTTCACAATCTAACATGATAGATAAATCTATTGGAAACATAACGCCCTTTCCCTATAATGAAAAGAGTCAGGTTAGTCTTGGCGAACTCAAGGAAAAGGGAGGAACTTACATGTTCAAACAAATAAGAAACAAAGCCGTAGTTACAGTGGCACTATCTCTGATGCTGATGCTGAGCGCCTGCAGTACGGCACCGGCAAATAGCAACGGACCAGATTCTTCATCAACCTCGACGGTCAACAGCCAAGTAGCGAAAAAAGAGGGGGATAAATCGGTGGAAGAAGGAACGAAGACAATTAGTACTGTTATGGGGGATGTGGAAGTTCCAATGAATCCTAAAAATGTTCTAATTAATTTTTATACAGGAGATGTTCTTGCTTTTGGTATTACTCCAGTTGCTATTGATAAGGACTCTAAACTATCGTACACACCATATGCCAATCTTGTAAAGGATATCCCTCAAGTTTCTTTTTGGAACTCACCGGAAGATCTTATGGAATGGGAACCGGATGTAATCATTCTCTCAGGCGCGGGTGCAGATGGATACTATGAAAAGGCATCTAAAGTTGCTCCTGTAATTATATGTCCCAGCAACATGCGTGAAAGGATTACTCTTTTGGGTAAAGTATTTGGTATGGAAGAGAAGGCGGAACAACTATTGCAGGATTATGAGTCAAAAGTTGAGTCTACAAAAGAAAAAATTAAAAACTCGGGCTTTGAAGACAAAACATTTAGTATAGTTGAGTCTAATGAAGATGATGGTGCGACTGTAAAGTTTTTCTACAACGATAATGGGCGGGGAGGTGAAATTCTTTACACAGATTTAGGACTAAACGCTCCTAAAAAGCTTGCTGAAGAATATCCTGGCTCCAATATGACAGTTTCAATGGAAGTAGCAGGCGAATATTTTGGGGATTACATTTTCTACAGTCGGACGTCAAATGATTTTGATTATAGTAATACAGATATTTGGAATAGTTTCCCCGCTGTTAAAAATAAAAATGTAATCGAATTTGACGGCGACGCATTTTATCACCATGATATCCTGTCTACGAACAATCAACTTGAAATTATTCAAGAGGCTCTTTTGAAGCTATCTGAAAAATAATTACATAAGATTTTCTGCATGTACAGTTTCAAATATACCATAGAGGTGCATGATGTAAATAAATAGCGATTCAATAAACTTTACACGAAGGGAAATTGCCCTCGAGATTCCATATGAAACCGGGTGGCTGTTTTCCTTTTGGACATTCACCAAAGATTAATCTCGCCTGGAAAAGCTCTGCGTGATTACCGCCTACCCGCCAATACCATTCTTTACAACGTAAGCGCTTAATATGTTCTTTCCAGAGTTAATTGATGTGATAGTATATTCATTGAGAAGCAGCTTAGCTTTTAACAACATGAAGCATTATGACTATTAATACTATTTAATAAAAGTTTTTGAAATAGTGTCTTATACATGTTTTTTAATACCAAAAAAGGTCTAGTAAATCCATAAGTCATTGTTGCGTACTTTATCAGCACATTGTGGGCGGTATACATTTATTGTTTGACTTTTTTGTAAAAACAATATAATGTTGACCATAAGAAACTTAACAAATATTTTAAAGAGGAGAATAGTGATGGCTGGGATTAAGGATGTAGCTAAAAGAGCATCTGTTGGTGTCGGAACAGTATCTAGAATGCTGAATAATAGTGGCTATGTGGCTGAAGAAACTAGAGAAAAAATAGAGATAGCAATGAAAGAATTGAATTATACTCCTAATGAATTAGCTCGAAATCTCTATCATAAACGAACAGGAATTATTGCAGTCCTTGTTCCAAATGTAAAGAATCCTTTTTTGCTGAATTTGTCGATTATGTAGAACAGGAATTGTATGAAGTGGGTTTTAAAATGATGCTTTGTAACACTGTAAAGGCAAGTAATGCTGAACTTGAATATCTGGACATGTTGAATCGTCACATTGTAGATGGGGTGATAACCGGGGTTCATTCTCTTGATGTTGAAGAATATAAAAAAATACACAAGCCAATTGTGGCGTTAGACCGATATTTGGGAGAAGATATTCCCGTAGTGGCTGTTGATCATAAAGAAGGCGGAAGGATTGCAGCGGAGACTTTAATTGAAAGTGGATGTAAGAAAATCTTACATCTCCGGCTTCACCCTGATAACCTCTTGCCATTGCAAAATAAGTGTCTAAAGAATTCAGCCCCAAAGAAGAATATCGATTGGGAATAATATTAAAAAGAACTGCTGTATCAAGCATATTATCATAGAATGAAAAATCGTTGGAGGGAATAAAATTTAACCCTGAATTTTTCTGAACGAGCCATTGATTCATTCTAATTTTCTTTGCGACGTTTTGCAGTTCAATTGAAGAAATTTCCTTATTAAAATATTTTTCAGTGGCAAACTTAAGCACTCTTAATGTGCCCACTCTTGGATAACCAATGATGGAAGTACGCATAGACTTCTCTCCTTATCATAAAATTTATTTGTAAGCAGTGTAACATGAGAAAGCTATTATGTGTTAATACTTCTTTTTCATTGTTATCCATAGCTAAAAGCTATAATTAATATTCACTAATTTAGTTTTATAGCTATCTACATTTTCTGAACTACACCATAGAAATACTGTGACATATGCTCAGCTATTTCTCCTTTAACGGCTCCGCCCCATATTATACGGCCTTTATCCAAGAATAGTACATAATTACAGCACCTCGACACAAGCTCTGGGTCGTGTGTGATAATAAACTGCGTTGTTCCGTGAGCCTGCATTTGCTTTATGTTATGAGCAACCTCCTCCATATGACGTAGATCAAGACCACTTGTTGGTTCATCATATAACAGTGTTCCCCGCTCACTGGCTATGTCGCAGGCAATGGCTACACGCTGTTTCTCGCCTCCTGATAGAGACTGGGGGTGCCGGTCCTTTAAGTGTATTAAATCCATGTTCTCCATAATCTGATGTGCACGTTCTTCACTGTCCTGCTGATTGAAGCTGCTCGGAAAACTGATTTGCAGTTCGTCCAATACGCTTTCGGTGAAAAGCTGGTGCCCCACATCCTGCATTACAATAAAGGAATATGATCGTCGATGCTTAGCATTCATTTGTTTTCCTGACACTGCAAAATATCCTTTGGCTTTCTTTTCAAGTCCACATAGACAGCGCGCAAAGGTACTCTTACCGGCACCGTTGTCACCAATCACTGCAACCACACTGTTTGATGGAATGGATAGGTTGTCTATAGAAAGAACAAGCCTTTTGTTGCGCAGACACCGAATATTCTGTAGTTCTAATGCTGAATATAAGTGTTGGTATGCACACGTAAAATCAACGGGTGCAATAGATCGCAGGCCCATAGAAACAACTTTTTCTTCCGGTAACAGCATAAATTCAGCAGCGGGCATATCTTTAACAATGTTTCCGCCCTTCATATAAATTATACGGTCTGCCAAAGGCAATACATATCGAAGCCGATGTTCCGCAATGACAACTGTTTTGCCCGCTCTCTTCCATGAAGCAATAAATCCGGCCAATTCATCTATAGAAGAAATGTCTAGATTAGAGGACGGCTCATCTAATACAATAATCTCGGGATCGGGTGCCGCTACGGAAGCACATGCGATTTTTTGCTTTTCGCCTCCTGAGAGCTGAAATAGGTTTCGATTAAGCAGATGTTCCAGACCAAACTTCTTCGCTATACTGCTGATACGGCTCTCTATACTTTCAACAGGCCATCTCAGGTTTTCACATCCAAACGCAAGCTCACTATTGGTATCCAACGTAAAAAACTGAGAACGCGGATTTTGGAATACAGAGCCCACTTTTTTTGCTGTTTGCTGGACTGACTGAGCCGGAACACTATATCCTTCTATTAAAACCGAGCCAGTCAGATCCCCCTCGCAGTAATGGGGAATCAGACCGTTAATCAACCGGGTCAGAGTTGTTTTTCCGCAGCCCGATTCCCCGCACAGTACAATCACCTGTCCCCGTGGTATTTTTAAGTTAATATGATGTAGTCCTTCCTCAGACTGTGCTCCATGATACCGAAAAGAAACATCCTTAATTACAATCATACAGTTACCCCCGAACTTATGAATACGAGCAATACACCCATTGCGATTAAACAAAGGATACCATCCATTACACCACATCTCAGGTGGCATAGATTGGTACGTTTTTCTTCAGCGTTCAGTCCTCTGGTGGCAGCTGCAGCGGATAAGTCATCGCTGGTTTTTACCAGTGAAATCATCAAAGGAACCAGGCGATATTCCATCATAGCAAGGGGACCCTTTCGGAATCCAATACCTCGTATACGCATGGCGTCCTGTATATATCCATACTCCTCGATAATGGTAGGCACAAATCGAAAAAGTACCACAAAAGGAATAATAATTTTGGGACTCATATGTATTCTCTGCATAGCACAAATAAATTCACTAATTTTAGTAGTAAAAATGGTATAGTATCCCATTACAAGACAGGGCATAAATGATGTAGCTATCCCAGAGAGGAGACGAATGATATCACGCCATCCTCCGCCTGACGGAAGGAAAAACAAAAGCGCCTCCCAATGCAGAAGCACACCGTAGACTACTGCCGATTTTATCGCAAAAAGAGGTTTTCCTCCAAATAGCAGCAACATGAAGGGAACATAGAAAAAGTATTGCTTCACCAGCAGAACATTCCCCCGGTAGCCTGTCATTGCGACTATACTGGTCACAAGCATTAAAAGCAACTTTGTACGCGGATCAAGTGTAAACAAAGGTAAATTATGTTTTTCCATCATACAATTCCGGCGCGGACAAAATGCTTTTTAAGCACTGCTTTCCCTAAAAATGCGCCCAAAACAGCAGCAATCGACGTTGTCACCACAATTACAGGCAGCAGCCAGCCGGATACGGCATTGAATATTTCCACTGCACCCTCCACGTAGGCATCCCCCATGGCTTTTCTAAATCCCTCAAAGTAGGAAGTTCCCATAATCATGATGGGGATAATAGCTCCTATTGGCCAGAGACTAATAACAACATAGGCAAAAAGCATGCCCTTCCATGTTTTCCATTTCCCTGCCATCAGCAGTATATCTGCAAGTACACCACAAGTCACAGCAACTCCAAGTCCCCAGATTCCATATCCCATTACAAATATGATAATTCCCAACAGTATACTCATAATACTGACCATACCAAATTTTTTTACTCTGGATAGAAACAGGATCATGGGAATGCCTGCTAGAATAGCGGAAACTATTGTAAATGCGAAAATCATAATAGGTATGTATGAAGTCATGGTCGATATCATAAAGATAACAAAATAAACTGCTGTAAAAATGCCAATGTTAATCAAATCTTTTAAGTTAATCGCTTTATCTTTTTTTACTGTTGCTGTCATTTTTTTACTCCTTTATTGTGTTTTTAACTTCCAGCCGGATTCCCGATGACGTCTCTGAATGAAATCAGCATAGATTCCTATTTGATCGATCAAGTCTGAATGCTTACCACGCTGAACAATTTTCCCTTCATCTAAAACAAGGATCTGGTCAGCATTTTTTACTGTTTTAAGGCGGTGAGCAATCATAATAATTGTTTTATCACGCATCAGTTCCTCAATAGCTGACTGAAGCCGGTCTTCATTTTCCGGATCCACATTAGCGGTGGCTTCATCCAATATAATAATCGGAGCATTTTTTAACATTGCCCGAGCAATGCTGAGCCGCTGTTTTTCCCCACCTGAAAGAGAGGATCCCCCTTCATCCAGCACAGTATCGTACCCTTTTGGCAGCTGCATAATCATGTCGTGGCAACATGCCCTCCTGGCAGCTTCCATCACCTCATCATGAGAAGCATCCGGCCTGCCAAACTTAATATTATTTTCCACCGTGTCGCTGAACAGATAAACATTCTGGAACACCATGCTGATCTTACTCATTAGGATCTCCAGGGTATATTCTTTGACATCCCGTCCGCCTACACTTACACTGCCTTTACTTGCATCCCAGAAACGGGCAACCAGATTGCATAGCGTTGTTTTCCCCGAACCGGAGGGGCCGACAATGGCAGTCGTAGTTCCGTCAGGTACAACAAAGCTTATATCCTGTAATACCGCTCTGTTTTCATAAGCAAAGGTAACATGATCAAAAACCACATCATCTTTGTTCCCTCTGTTTTTGGCACTTCCCTCATTCATTATAGGAACATCATCTATTTCACTGGTTTTATCCAATGAAGCCTCGGTAATTCGCAAATTCGGCAAATTATTTCCCACACTCTTCATCTGTTCGAAGACCATGAACGACATAATCAGCATCATCAGTGTGTTTTCCAGAGGCATACTGCCGGCAAAGTATAGAGCTGCGGAAGAAAGGATAATCAACACACCAAATAAATTCAGTGTAATTTGCTGCAGACTGGTGAACGGCGTCAACTTTTTTTCAATAGACATGTTTTTTACGCAGCTTTCTTCAATTGCTTCATCAATTAGCTTTCCGGTCTTTTGATTCAGGTTAAAACTTTTGATTACACTCATGCCCTGTACAGTCTCCAGCACCTTCTCCACCAGATATTCCTGTGCGCGCTGACGTTTGGGAGCATCGGTGCAGGAATGTTTCTCCTGAAAAGAAGCGACCAGCATAAAAAAAGCCATTCCCACCAGAACTATAAGTCCTATACGCCAATCAAAAAGGAGTACGGAGGCAGCAAATACAAGAGAATTGATAAACCCGCCCAATATCGTAACCAGTACCACCGGTGCAGTGTTTTCCACATCTGAAAGTGTAGTAGTGGTAACTGCAGTAATCTGCCCCAGGTTATTATGATTAAAAAAACCCATGGGAACCATACGCAGCTTATCCCCAATATCAACACGCTTGTTCGCTACCATAAAATAACCGGCGTGGACACGACCAAGTTGTGAAAATGTCTGCATGACAATACGGCCTGCTATACTCACAAGAATTAAAATAAGTGCATTTAATGCCACCGACAGACTTTGATTTCCATGTACAATGGCCTGTATCACCACAAACACTGCGGCAAATTGTAAAGCATAAAATACAGCATTGAAAAAGGCCAGTACGATGGATAACCTCACATTTTTTTGCTCCTCTTTTGCAAAATCCCATATCTTTCTAAATGCTATCAGCATGTAAAATCACCTTCCTTTACGTCCATATGTGCCCGCCACATATCCTGATACAACGAGGATTTTTTTAGCAGTTCTTCGTGTGTTCCCAACGCTGCTATTTGTCCGCCCTCCATTACAACAATTTGATCTGCATCGGTGATGGTGGAAAGACGATGAGCAATCACCAACAGAGTCTTTCCTACAATCAGTTTCGCCACAGCAGTCTGTATTACCGCTTCATTTTCCGGATCAATATAGGCCGTTGCTTCGTCCAGAATCACAATGGGAGCATTTTTCAGCATGGCTCGAGCAATTGCCACTCTCTGACGTTCTCCACCGGAAAGATGTCCGCCTGCACTGCCTACGATCGTATCATATCCATGCTCAAGCGCTCTGATAAACAGGTCACAACCAGCATCTTTTGCAGCCTGTTCCACCTCGGCATCAGTAGCACCGGGGTGTCCCATTCGAATGTTCTCACGTACACTTTCGTCAAACAAATAATTATCCTGTGACACATAGGCGATATGGTCAGAAAGCTGTGATAGAGGGATATTTTTTACATTGTGCCCTCCCAGAGAGAGGATACCGTCGCTGACATCCCAGAAACCGGCGATCAGCTTTGCTATAGTGGATTTGCCGCTGCCAGACGGCCCCACCAGTGCAGTTACACTTCCCGGAGAAATGACGAGATTCACTTTTTCCAGAGCTGCCTTTTGGCTGCCGGTGTTATAGGAAAAGGATACATCTTCCAAACTCACAGTCAGGTCTTTTATGGTGATGGGATGCGTGGGCCGAACCAACTCCGGACCCTCCAGTATTTCTTCGATTTGTCCCAGAACAGTTCCTACCCTTGCCAGATTATCCACATAGTTGCTTGCAGTAATCAGGGGACCGATTACACCTAAGGAAAGCACCACAATGGTAAGAAAATCATCAGCACTCAAACTTCCACCGGCATAAAACATAAATCCAAAAGGCAGAACAGTAAGCAGAACAGTAGGTGTTACTGCCATATAGGACGACATGGCCCATTGAACACTTTTCATCCAATGATAAAAATAAGAAGCATTGTCTCTGACTGCTCCTGTATATTTATCATACGAACGGGCACTCTGGCTAAATGCCTTGATGACCTCAATACCACCCATGTATTCTACAATGGCATTGGTCATTCTATTACTGGTCTCCACTGACTCTGCATATTTAGCGGCATACCCCCTCATTGCAGTACTCATTAACAGTAAACCAACAGGCAGGGTAATCAGAGAGATCAGTCCCATGCGCCAATCCAGTACCAGTAAATAAATAACCATCATAAGCGGTGTTAAAATACTGGCAGTCATTTCCGGCAGCAAGTGGGCCAGAGGAATTTCAACACTCTCGACCCGATCAACTACCACATCTTTATAATATCCTGATGGTGTTGACAGCAGCCCCCCCATTGGCATTCGGGATAATTTGGAGATTAATCTGCGTCGGACCTCAGCCATGGTAAGAAAAGTCGCTTTATGGGACACAGAGGTTGATATTCCTGTAAGAATTCCCTTTGCTATGTAGCCCCCCGCACTAATCGCGCACCATGTTATATAAAATGAAATTACGCTCCCGCCTTTTAGCAGAGCACCCAGCATTCGTGCTGTAGCAAAATAAGGAAGTAACCCCAGTGCTTCGCCGGAAACAGCCAGAATGACGGACCATATGTACCCACTTTTGTGTGGACGGGCGTACTTCATCATCAGGTTTGTAGAAGATACTTTTTTTTGCATATGATTTACCTTCTTTCGGTTAGAACTAACTAACTGTTGTTTAAAGAGAAAGGCCGCTATACGGTCTTTCTTTTGTCAAGCATTGTCAGGTACGTGGATTAAATAAATTATCCCAGCCTCGGGCATAGAACTCCTGAAGCTGACAAACATATTCCATTGCCTCTATGCGGGGCATATCATGGCGCACAAACTCATAAAATCCGTGCATAAATGCACTGCACAGCATATGAATCAATTGTGGCTTAGCCCTTCCAGAGGACAATACATCATTTTGTGTATGTTCAATATATATAAGGGTATATTTTTCATCCAAAGCCACCATTTCATCAATAAAACCAGAAAAGGATGTGCCTTCACTATGACACACAAGCAGTTTGAATGCATCGTAGTTACGAAAAATATGATCCATTATAACTTCAAAATAGCCATCATATTCCTGCTCAAATTCCTGATCGTGAAAAAGCTTCTTTTGATCAGCCGGCGATCTTTGATGATATCCTTCCTGAATGGCAGTAAACAGCTCTTTCAGCTCCTTGGCCGCTGGTTCGACCAACGCAGCAAAAAGTCCCTCCTTATCACCATACCGGGTATAAATAGATCGTGGTGTTGTTCCTGCATTTTCGGAAATGGTGCGCATAGACGCGCCTAGATATCCCTTGGACAAGAACTCCTGCATTGCACAAACCAAAAGTTTTTCTGTAACCCCTTCAACCCGATTTGCCATAGTTGACCTCCTAATATATAATAAGCAACAGCGATGCGCATCGCTGTTGCTTATTATATATGTGATTTATTTTTATGTCAAGAACTATAGCGCTAATTATTATTTTTATTTTCTTCATCTTTGTAACCCTTTATGATTATCCATCATAAATTAGTCATGGGAAAAAGTGTTTCACTATCCTAACCAATTAACAAATAAATTTAAAATATTTTATTAAAATTACTTGTTAAACATTGGATTTAGGTGTAATATTAAAATAAATTTAGGTACACCTAAAAAGCCTTAGCAAATTGCAGAAGGAGGAAATCATGGATGATTGTACAAAACGGTTGTTACGCCGGAAGATACCAACCTTGATTATTACTGCTCTTATCCTGTTTATTAGAATATTTGCAGAAATGTTTGCCAGATAAAACGTAAAAATGGAGGGGAATAATATGACACCGAATAAAGAGGATTATTTAAAAGCTATTTATAAACTAGGGGGACTCGAGGCATTAGTTAGTAATAAGCAGATTGCAGAGGTTCTTCAGGTTGCACCTGCATCTGTGACAGAAATGCTGCAAAAAATGAAACGTGAAGGGTTAATCCATTATGAACCATACAAAGGTTCACGTCTGACAGATGGGGGGATGCATACGGCTATTTCACTGGTACGTGGTCACAGGCTTTGGGAAGTGTTTCTGATGCGTCATCTAGGATATTCATGGAGTGAAGCACATGAAGATGCAGAGTTGCTGGAGCATATTACGCCCTCACGGCTTACAACAAGACTGGATCAATTTCTTAATTATCCATCATACTGTCCTCATGGCAGTGCTATACCTCATATGGACGGTCAGATTGACTGTATACCTATGCTGCCACTTAATCTACTACCGGTTGGCATAACATCCCATATCCGAAGAGTGAATGAAGAAAAGGAATTACTGGATTATCTTCAGGAAAGTGGAATTGCAATTGGATGTCCCGTTTGTATTATAGCGGCGGGAGCCTATGAAGGGCCTCTCACGCTCGATCTTGATGGCAAGAAGGTACAAATCAGTTATAAAGCCGCTTGTCAAATCTATGTGGAACATAATCAGGGGATCTAATAAAAAAATCAGGAGGTTTCTTATGAATTTAAAAACCAAAGGTATTTTAAGTGTAACCCTCAGCCTTTCCATCCTGCTTTCGGGCTGTTCGTCTTCTACTGTAAGCACAGGTTCTACAGAAGATAAAAAACTGAATGTTGTCGCTACAACTACGATGATAGCTGACTTATCCACCATAATTGGAGGCGACAGGGTTACTGTAGAAGGTCTGATGGGACCAGGTATTGATCCTCACCTGTATCAAGCCAGTGCGGGAGACGTTTCTTTAATGCAAAATGCAGATGTAGTCGTATATAATGGTCTACATTTGGAAGGCAAAATGGGAGAAATTTTTGAAAATTTATCCGACCAGGGATCAACGGTCATCTGTATAGAGAATGGACTGGATGAATCAAAGCTGCTGGCTTGGGAGGCGGATAGTTCTGTTCATGATCCTCACATCTGGTTTGATGTATCCCTATGGCAGATGGCTGCAAAAGAGGTTGCAGATGGATTATCCCAAACTGATCCGGATGGCAAAGCCGACTATAAAGCTAATTTAGATTCTTACTTAAAAGAACTGGATGAAACAGAAACATACATCCGAAGTAGGGTTGCCGAGCTGCCGGAGGAACAGCGCGTACTGGTTACTGCTCACGATGCTTTCCAGTATTTTGGTAAAGCCTACGGTTTTGAAGTACGAGGATTGCAGGGTATCAGTACCGATGCAGAAGCAGGAACGGCGGATGTAAGTGATTTGGCAGATTTTATTGTTGAGAGACAGATTAAAGCCATATTTGTAGAATCCTCAGTTCCGCCTAAGACGATTGAAGCTCTTCAGGCAGCTGTAAAAGCAAAAGGTTTTGATGTGTCCATTGGAGGAGAACTTTACTCTGACTCATTGGGGGATGAAAATTCTGGAGCCGGCAGCTACATACTGACGGTAAGAGCTAACATTGATACTATTGTAGATGCTTTAAAGTAACGGGAGGTTTGCATATGAAAACACAACAAAATTATGTGGTGGAAGTGGAGGATCTTACCGTTGCTTATGATGCTAAACCAGTTCTTTGGGATATTGATTTGAAAATCCCAAAGGGACAGCTGATGGCTGTAATAGGACCTAATGGGGCAGGGAAGACAACGCTGATTAAAGCTATGCTGGGTTTAATTAAACCGGTCACCGGAGCTGTACGTTTTCTGGGCAGCGGTAATAATATTCACATGTTAAAAAAACGAATTGGCTATGTACCCCAAAGCGGCAGTGTGGACTGGGACTTCCCAGCCACAGTACAGGACGTGGTACTTATGGGCTGCTATGGGAAATTAGGTTGGATTCGTCGCCCGGGTAAACAGGAGATAGAATTGACAAAACAAACACTTAATAAAGTTGGGATGTTGGAGTATGCCGACCGTCAAATCAGCCAACTTTCCGGAGGACAGCAACAGCGGGTGTTTCTTGCACGTGCTCTCGCCCAAGAGGCAGAAGTCTATTTCATGGATGAACCTTTTAAGGGCGTGGATGCTCAAACAGAACGAGCTATTGTTGCACTGCTGAAAGAATTAAAAGAACAGGGCAAAACGGTGGTTGTAGTTCATCATGATCTACAAACGGTACCTCTTTATTTTGACTGGGTAACTCTTATCAATTTGCGGGTGGTTGACAGTGGGCCTGTTGATGAAGTGTTTCATGAGGAAAATTTGAAAAAGACTTATTTAAGTTCTAGCTCTTTGCTCAGCAAGGAGGTGTAATATGAACAGTGTGTATGCTTTATTTTCCGACTATACATTTCAGACGGTTGCTCTTGGATCTGCTTTGCTTGGATTAATCAGTGGGGTATTGGGCAGTTTTGCGGTTCTACGTAAGCAAAGCCTCCTTGGAGATGGGATATCCCACTCTGCTCTTCCCGGTGTGGTAATTGCCTTTATTCTATTAGACAGCAAAAATACAGAAGTTCTGTTAATGGGTGCCCTTGTATCCGGCTTATTAGCAACGCTGCTGATTGTAGGGGTTGTATGGCACACGCGGATTAAATTTGATAGTGCGTTGGCGCTGGTGATGTCAGTATTCTTTGGCTTAGGATTAGTTATGCTCACTTATGTGCAAAAAATTCCTAATTCAAATCAGGCAGGATTGAAACGCTTTATTTTTGGTCAGGCGTCCACGCTCCTAAAGCGAGATATTAATCTGATGATTATCTGTGGACTCTTACTTCTTATACTGGTACTGCTTTTCTGGAAAGAATTTAAACTATTTACGTTTGACACGGATTTTGCACAAAGTATTGGATTTTCTCCCCAAAAACTGAACCTGCTTCTTTCTTTTATGATTGTGCTTTCCATCATCATTGGTTTACAGACTGTGGGTGTCATTCTCATGAGTGCGATGCTTATTACACCTGCTGTTGCGGCCCGTCAATGGACGAATAAACTGTGGGTAATGGTTACGCTTTCTGCTCTATTTGGGGCTGTTTCAGGCACAGTGGGTACAGCTGCCAGCTCTCTTTTACCAAAGCTTCCCACCGGTCCGGCAATTGTAGTATGTGTCAGTATTATTGTAATAATTAGTGTTCTTTTTGCACCTGGAAGAGGCGTTGTCTTTCGAATCTATCAACGTAGAAAAAACCAGGTTCAATATCAGTTAAAAGGAGGAGATACAAATGTTCCCACAAGTTGAAATACAAATTATTGCCGTTATAGTAGCAGTTTCCTGCGCCTTGCCGGGAACATTTCTGGTACTTCGTAAAATGGCCATGATGTCAGATTCCATTACCCATACCATTTTATTGGGAATTGTTCTCGCTTTTTTTATCACCCATGACCTCTCATCGCCTCTCTTAATTGCTGGTGCAGCAGTGATGGGTGTGGTGACAGTGTGGCTAACTGAAATGCTTAGCCGCACGCAGCTTTTATCTGAAGATGCTGCAATTGGTGTGGTGTTCCCACTTCTTTTTTCCATAGCTATTATACTTATAACCCGCTATGCAGGTTCTGTACATCTAGACACTGACTCTGTACTTTTGGGAGAACTCGCATTTGCCCCTTTTGACCGTATGGTAATCAGCGGAGTGGACATCGGAGCTAAAGCTATTTATATTACTGGCGTTTTGTTGTTCATTAATTTGGCAGTTATTATCATATTTTTTAAGGAACTTAAAGTGGCAACCTTTGATCCCTTGCTGGCTGCAGTGCTGGGATTTTCACCAACATTGATACATTACGGTTTGATGACATTAGTATCGTTTACTACAGTTGGTGCATTTCAGGCAGTAGGTTCGGTACTGGTAGTTGCTTTTATGATTGGCCCTCCGGTTACGGCCTATCTGCTGACAGATGAATTAAAAAGGATGTTGATTTTAAGCGGTATTATTGCAGCTATAAATGCCCTTCTCGGATATCAAGGTGCCGCATTATTAGATGTATCAATTGCAGGAAGCATGGCTGTTGTAACTGGTTTGGTTTTCCTTATTGTATTTGTATTTGCACCCCAAAGAGGTCTGATAAGTTCTTTGTCACGACGCAGAAGACAAAAATTTGAGTTTGCCAAGATGACATTATTGTTTCATTTATATAATCATGAGAACAAGGAAAACGAAGCAGTAGAGTGTGGAGTAGACTCTATACCTTCCCAATTGCACTGGGAACATGTCTATACAGAAAAAATAATTCATTTTCTTGAACGAGATGGCTGCCTAAAACTTTATGATGGGCTGGCTAAACTGACTAATGAGGGAAGAAAAATCAGTGAAAGAAATTACAACTCACTTTTTTCAAAATAAGATATTCTCCCTCTTATTTAAAAACAAGTAACTTATTCATGAACCTTTTGGACATTTTAATATGCTGATTTGAAAAAATGAAGTGATTTACAAACGCTGAAGGAGGGGGTTGTTTTATGAAAGTATTATATAAAGGCGAATCATTAGAGATGTTCTTATCAACGAAGAATGTATTGAAGGAAAATAAAATTGAATATAAAGATAGAATAAAGAGAAATGATAACTGGATTAATTTTTTAACTCAATTATTTGTTACTGGTACGGGCAGCTATGGAATGAATAACGAACATAAACAATACTATTTTGTGTCTGTTAATGAAAAAGATTTTGATAGAGCACAACAATTGATAAGAGAACTCAAAAGTAAGCTTTAGGGATTCTGTAAAAGGATAGAATATAATTATTATAAAAGGGGAAATAAAACTTGGATGTGTATGGAATAGCGATGGTGTGTGCAGTGGGCGCATTAGGGTATATGGAAATTTCTAAATTAAAAAGTATAATAAAAAATCAGGGAAAGCAGATTAATCAGTTAGCTAAACTGACAGGAAATGAAGATCTGGTTTCTTGTTTAGTTTCTGATGAATTAAAAGAAGAACTAACTCTTTTGAAAAAGTCAGGTAAAATGGTAGAAGCTGTTAAAAAAATTCGTGAAGAAACGCAGATGGATTTAGTTGAAGCAAAGCAATATATAGATAAATTGGATTGTAAATAAAATTTTTGGATCTACTTTTTCAAAGAGCAGATGTAGGACGTTTTGGGACAATTAGTTATAGTGTTTCCTTATGTTATTTCTATGTACTTTATATATCAATATGACAGGATCCATATGCATGGAAAAGAAACTAGCTTCTGACTAATGTTTGTGAACATCGGACTTTACTCTTTCATATATTGTAATATAAATTGGTCTTTTGGCTGATTGCCTGAAATATAGGGATTACTTTACAATATGCAGAGAAGGAGCGAAATCGTGAATGAATGTAATTACAATTTGACGGGGCGCATCGTTATACCAGATGATCCTTTATATAATGAGGCAAGGCAAGGATTTAACCGGGCCATCCAGCAATACCCGCTGATTATTGTGTATTGCCGGAATGTATGCGATGTTTCCAATGCAGTGTTGTGGTCCAAAGTCTATGATGTACCTTTGCGCATCCGAAATGGAGGGCATAATTACGAGGGATATTCCAACGGTAATTGTACATTGGTAATCGATGTCAGCGAAATGAACGGAATATCTTTGGATCAAAGCCGAAATCTGCTTCATGTACAAGGTGGAGCAACTAACGGACAGATTTATCAATTTATGGCCTCCACGGGATATCCCTTTCCCGGCGGTACTTGCCCTACGGTGGGTATCAGCGGATATGCCACAGGAGGGGGATGGGGACTTTCCTGCCGATGGCTGGGTCTGGGGTGCGACAGCATAGAAGAAATTGAACTGGTGAACAATGAGGGCTGTGTTCTTACCGCAAGCCGAAACTGTAATAGTGATCTCTTTTGGGCCTGCCGTGGAGCCGGAGGCGGAAATTTTGGAGTAATTGTATCTATGAAATTTAAGCTTACCTGCAAAGTTGATTTTGTCACGCTGATGGAAATTGATTATCTCCATGTGACGCCCTTTGAACAGGATGCATTTCTCCATGTATGGCAAAGCTGGCTGAGGGATGCCGATCCAAGGGCTACACTTATTGCCAGGATATACAATTCTTTACAGGATGGGCTTGCCATGTTGGTTCGCGGCATCTTTTATGGAAGTGCACAAGAGGCAGAGGCGCTTATGCAGCCTTTTCTTGTTCTTCCTGAAGCCAGATACAGCTTTAAATATATTACCTTTTCAGAAGCGGTTACCATTATTGGCAGCAGTTACCCTTCTTATGAGAAATTTGCAGCGGTCAGCCGATATGCCTTGCGTGAATGGAATTCTTCAGAGATTGCAGGACTTGTTGAGTTGCTTCGTACACCAGCCGAAGGTTCTGTGTTTGAGGGGTTATCCCTATATGCCCTGGGGGGCAGGGTCGCTGAGACTTTGCAGGAGGAAACGGCCTTTTATTATCGTGATGCACATTTTATTGTATGGTTAGAGACTATTTGGGAGGAGCCCCGTTTCCAGCAGGAAAATCAGAGGTGGATAAACGATCGCTTTCCTGCTCTGGCTGAAGTAACAGAGGGAGCTTATATCAATTTCCCTTATCACTGCCTGCCGAATTATCTGGAAGAATATTACGGTACGCATGTCCCCAGATTGCGAAGCATAAAGAAACAGTATGACCCTGATAATGTATTTTCATTTCCCCAGGGTATTTGTTGCTCCACACCACTTCCAAAGCCTTCTGGAGTGCTGGGGGATTACAGCGAGGATCTTCTTTTGCAGCAGCCCGAGGGTGTACTTTACCGCGGATTCCGATATGTATAATACAGCTTACTGAAAGGGAGTAAGGCCACAGACAACTTACCCCTTCTATAGCTGTGTTAACTTTTATTAGAGATGTACATATAAGCATCTTCTAATGATATGTTTCTGGAAAAACAGTTTATATTTGGCTTGCTTTTACTTATTATTTTTACCTGCATACCATCTCTATCATGATGTTTAGATAATATGTGGTATGCTTTTTCTAAATCTTTTGCTTCCTTTTCATCGTTCACATGGCAGATCCAGATATGTCCTTTCGCCTCATCTAGCAGTTCCCGTACAGTTCCTGAATAAATAAAAGATCCTTTCTTCATAATAGATAACTGATTACATGTTGCTGCCAAATCCTCCACAACATGTGTGGAGAAAAGAACTGTTCTTCTTTCTGAAAAATCTACTAAAAGATTTCGGATTCGTACACGTTCTTCAGGATCTAATCCTGTGGTAGGTTCATCAACAATCAAAAAATCGGGTTCAGTAAGTAATGCCTGTATTAATCCAACTCTTCGCTTCATACCTCCTGAAAGCTGCTTGTTTTTCTTATTCTGATGATCTTTCAATCTGGTCTTATCCAAATAAAAATTAATTCTATCCCTGCAGATATTTTTCGGTATATTAGATAGTTGGCCCATATACATTAGCGATTCCTGTACTGTCAGATTTGGATATAAATTTAATTCCTGCGGCAGATATCCTATTTTTTTTTGAATTTCTGAATAGTTATTCTCTTTATATAAAAGCCCATCTATTGTTATTGTTCCAGCGGTGGGTTTTAATAAAGTTGTCAGTACACGCATCAACGTCGTCTTTCCTGCGCCATTTTCTCCCAAAAGGCCATATATCCACTTTATACTTCCAGATAAATCTCTGAATACATAGGAAAATAAATTATAATTTCCTAAATACTGCGCCCCCCATTTTGAATAAAGAACAACCCACAATACAATAGAAGAGCCTATGCCTACAATATGATTACGAAATAAATTTGTAACGGTCATAGAGAATGTACTCCAAAACACTACATTCCAGAATAATACAAAAAGAAACCATCCATATTCTTGCCAAATAGAAATATTTCTGAAATTAACAGGTCTATGCCAAAAAAACAGAAAATATCCAGCTGCGCCTATACTCCATAGATAGAATACCTGCAGAGTAAGCCTTCGATAAATCACTTTTTTTCTATTCCTTATTGAAATTAAGGAAAAAAATTCATCACGTTTTGCATTCCATTCACACATATAGGTATCTGCACAAAAAATAGCTGCCAAAATCCCAAGATAAGGTTCTATCGTTATGCCAATTTCATCATAAGTTGTAACACCTCTGACAAGGCTCAGGAATATCATAAACAGAATGGAATAGACAAGCTTGTATGCCGGCAGGCAAATTTTAAATTCCAGTTTCAATATACCCGCCTCCTTTTCCATATAGCTGCGCAAAACATATAATCAATACAGAGACTATAATAAGAAATATTTGATTCCATAAAACCATTGGTGGCGGTGACGTATCGAGAAAGTTTCCAGGAAATCTTACCATGATCGCCAATGGTCTTCCATAATAACCATAGTCTCCATTTGCATTTGTGCTGCCCATATTAGAATAAACTATGTACAAGAATAAAAATGGCATTGCAGGCAGCGGATTTTTAAAAGCAATTGAAATAATTGAATAAATAGATACAATCATCAGTAGATTTGGTAAATTGTAAATGGCTGATTGCACGACAAAATCTAGTATATTTACTGGTAATCCCTCCATTCTCCCATGAACCTCACATAAAATTCCAAATATTGTAACAAGTACACCCCAGGTCATTAACAGGGTACAAAAACCACCTCCGACTTTTCCGGCCACATAAGAAAGAGGGGTGATTGGTTTTGTGTGCAATAGTTCATACATGTCCTTCCTGCTATCTCTTAAAAATAAGAACACCATCAGTATTGCAGAAAAAAATCCTATAAAAAGTCCGGTAAAATCAGCAAATTTTCTTCCGAAATACCAGGAGTAGCTTTGTGACTCTAATTTTTCCCGAATATACGCATTTGCCTCTTGTACAGAAGCTTTCCTCATTTCGGCTATGTCATAGTAATAGTCAAAAACAAAGGCAGAATATGCTTTTTTCCCAAGCAAATCCTGCAGCTCAGCATCTACAGTATCCGCCGCTATATTTCTCTCTCTAATATCCTGTATTGCAATCGTGACATCCTGTTCTGGAAGCTTTATTTCCTCAATCAGATACTTCTGTGTTTTGTTTAGTGCTAATTCCATTCTCTCCGATTTAGAAGAGGTGATATAACCCTCCAGAATACTTCTGTCGGATATACTATTTGTATTAAGAGCCTTTATTTCCTGTTTTGATGTAAAATAATGTAATTCTAGATACGGATTTAAAATCTGAAATAGCTCAATCAAAATAAAAAACATACCTAGCCATAAAATAGGATTTTTGAGATAATTCATTATTTCTTGTTTTAAAACTGTTTTCATGAAGACACTCCTTTTATTTTCTATGCGGTCAGGATATCATCAAAATAACAATAAAAAAGCAACACAGATAATTTTCTGCATTGCCTCTCGTTTTATATAGAAAATTGTGCTTTTACAATTGCTCCACCAGATGTTGAATTTGCTGTTAACAGCTTACCATCATGTTTTTCACAGTAAATACGGCTAATATACATGCCTAACCCAAAATGTTCCAAATCATCCTGTGAATTTGAATGATAATAGGCCTTTGTCAATTGCTCTGTTTCCACTAAAAAACCACAGCCATCATCCACAATTATAAGTTCCAGTATATCCCCATTTTCTACCAGCTCAATTGTAATTTTCTCAGTTGCATAAGAAAAGGCATTTGCCAGGAGATTTTCTGCTACTTCCATAATCAGATCCTCGTCCATGTGTATTTCCTGCTTTGATGTAAAAAACTGCATTTCAGCTTTCTTACCAGTCTGTTTTTCAAGAAATAGGATATTTGTTACCAATCGGTCATATACAGAATTTAAGCTGCATTTTTTCCTATTTATTTCTCGATTTTCCAAAGAGGATAACTTACGCATGGATTCTACAAAACGATTTAAGATGTCAATTTGCTTCATTCCATTTTGGAGCATTTCCATTAATGCCGCATCATCAAAACGATTTTCAGGTACGAATTCCATCATCATTTCCTGATAGCCTCGTAGAACAGCTAATGGGGAACGGATATCGTGGGCAATAGCAGCACGCAAGGTTTTTGGTTCTTCCAGCATTTTCCACATACACCGGTTGTTTTCATAAAGCGTTTGCCTCATAACTTCAAACTGATTACACAGCGTTCCAAGTTCATCTTTATTTGTGTAAGAAATTTTAAAATCCAGTTCGTTCAGGATGATTTTCTTAGATGCATCGTTTAGTTCCATCAATGGAGCTTTAATTTTATAGCAGAAAAACAGAAAAACTGCAACTGCCATACCTATAACTGAAAATACAAGAATGCTACTTTGATTGAGTAGTCTGCTGTAATTCTGAAAAAAAATCCTGATTTACGTATTTCCACCAGATAGCCTGCTGACTACGCTTGGCAAATCCAATCGCTAATGCTCCGAGAAAAAAACCGGCGATAATAGCAATTAACATATACAAGACTATTGTTTTTCTTATGGAAAAATTCTTTATTTTATCCATCGATAGCCCATCCCCCAAACAGTTTCAATAATTTCATATTCCATTTTCGTCAAATCTAAATATACAGACCCAATCTGTACCCTCTTCGATATATAATCAATGATAAGATCATTTCTAAAGCGATAAATAGATTTTATATTATGTCGTTCTTCACGCTTTAGGTGAGCTATAATTCGGGCATCCAATTCTTTCAGACTAAACGGCTTTAGTATATAGTCATCTCCTCCTGAAAGAAGACCATTTACCCGATCTTGTTCCTCTACTTTTGCTGTAAGAAAAAGAATTGGACAGGAGACCTTATCCCTAATACGTCTGCATACCTCTATACCATCTAGTTTTGGCATATTGATATCTAATAATATTAAATCCGGGTCTTCATTGACTTTACCTACTGCATCTTCACCGTTTTCAGCCAAAATCACCTGGTATTCTTTTAACGTAAAATACTCGTACATCATTTTTAACATAGCTTTGTCATCATCAACTATTAGAATTTTATATTTCAATTTAATCACCTGATTACCATTTTACAATAGAATAATCAACAAATAAACAACGAACTTACTATTTGTTCATAACGTATTGACAGTGCTACAAATCCGTAGTCTAATATAGTGATAAAGTAAACGGGAAATATGGAAATGAAAAGATACGGAAAAGCGTTTAAAATAGATATGTATTTAATGGAAATCATTTCAATTTACATGGATGAGGAAGCCAAGGAAAAGATTCATTTGGAATTAGCACCTTGTGAACCAGAAGACTTTTTAAAACGGTATATTGAACTTGATCCGGAATTCGAAGTTCTGCTAAAAAGCAAATTTAACATTGAATTTAGTAGATAATTCAAAAAATTTAAAAATCTAATTAAGTCAAAACGGATGTTGAATTCATTATGAGCTGCAAAGTAATGGTGCTGACTAAGTTTGCGTTAGTAGTGAATGATATATTCCAAAAATGGAAATCAGAACACTATAAAGGAGCTTAAATATGCAAAAACCATTATCTGAAATGAGTTTAGAAGAGTTATGGCAATTATTTCCTATTGTTTTAACAAAACATCAAGACTGGTGGAGTGAATGGTATGAAGAAGAAAAAATAATGTTACTTCATGCACTAGAAGAAAAAGGTATTACGCAAATAAATCACATAGGAAGTACAGCTATTGACGGTATATGGGCTAAACCTATTATTGATATTATTGTAGAAATTAATCCCAACATTATTATGGATGATATAAAAGAAATACTTTTGAAAAATGGATATAGATTCATGTCCGAAAGTAAGGGGAGAGTTTCCTTAAATAAAGGATATACTGAAACAGGATTTGCAAAAAAGGTATTTCATTTACATTTGAGGTACTTAGGGGATAATGACGAACTATACTTTAGAGATTACCTTAAAAATAACCCAACGGCAGCAAGAGAATATGAGGAGTTGAAACTTTCTCTTTGGAAGCAATATGAATATAATCGTGACGGTTATACAAATGCAAAAGAAGAATTTATACAACGAAATACAAAGAATGCAAAAGCTGAGTATAAAGATCTATACTAAATTTTAAATTAGTAGACAAGTCATTATTTGCTTAAGAGCTTGTAATAGGTTTAAGAATGGTTTTAATACTATCGTAAAAGGTGTATACTTATTAGATAAAAATGAATTCGTAAAGGATGGAATATGGGCTTATTTGATGAAAAAGATTATATTATGAGAATGATTCAAGAAATGGTAAGAGTGCTTTTTTCCTTAACACTTGGTAAACAATATACTTCTGTTGAACTACCAGATGAAAACAAATTTGAGGTTTCCGGAATAAAGCTGAAAGATTTATTGAATATGGTAGATAATGGTGAAATAAATGATGCAGAAAATATAATATTAAGCCATTCAAATTACAGCAATAATGATGATGTTATAGCATCGGTAATTTTTTATAAATATATAGGTGAAAAAGAAGAGTCTTTTTTATTGCGGAACAATTATACAAAAGAAGAAGTCCTTGACGGATTAAAACAATTAATTCAAAAAGCAGGATATAGAAATGTGTTTGATATTTTAGAATGATTGTAATAGAGTGGTATACCATAAATGCATATAGAATTGTTGCGGAGGAAAGCCATAATGTTACATGAAGAAAATACTTTATTAAGGGATAAATTGAAGTCCGAATGTGAAAAATGTTCGGGATTATGTTGCACAGCGTTGTTTTTTTCAAAAATTGACGGGTTTCCAAAAGATAAAATTGCAGGAATACCATGTGTAAACTTACTTAAAAATTACCAGTGTAAAATACACTCCCAACTTAATCAAAAGAAAATGAAGGGCTGTATCGGATATGATTGTTTTGGCGCCGGTCAACAAGTTACACAAGTTGTCTATAAGGGAAAAACATGGGATGCTTTTCCAAAGCAGAAGGCAGAAATATTCGATGTATTTTTAAAAGTTTATTCATTACATCAAATAAGATATTTTTTGATAGATTCATTGTTGAATATTTCTGACGTTATGATAAAAAAGAAAATTGTAAAGCTGCTTGATGAAAATATAAAAATTTGCGATGAGTCTCCTCATCGTCTTCTGGCTTTTGATGTTGAAGAGCATAGAAACAAAGTGAATACAGTTTTAAAGCAAGTATGCGCACTTATTCAACGAATGTATAATAGTGAGAATAATAACTGCCCTGATGATTATTTTGGAAAGTCATTCATAAAAAAGAATTTGAGTGGATTTGACTTAAGTTCAAAGCTTTTAATTGCTGCAGATTTTACAGATTGTATTTTTAGTGGGACTATTTTCTTAGGAGCTGATACTAGAGATGCAAATTTTAACAATGCAGATTTAAGTGGGGCTATTTTTCTTACCCAAGGACAAATAAACTCTTCAAAAGGAAATTCTAATACAAAAATTCCCAGTCATTTATTTTACCCGCCTACGTGGATGTAAAAAATATCATACACCAGGTCCTGGTTGAATAAACTCTAGGATTTGTTAACTTGCATAAATATTTGACGATATTAAATTTATACAAAAAGTATTGAATGGAGAAAATACATGTCACTTATAAGCATTATCGGAGTATCTAAATTAAATAATGTCTATTCATCTACATCAATCCAAAATACAAATCCCCGTTGGGATGTAATACCGCACAAAGGCATGGAGCGCCCGACAGAAGCCGAATTTGAGGTTATTATAGATGATTTAGCCAAGGAGTTAGCTGAGGCACGATACAACAATAATGTTAACCGATATAGCAGCTTAAGTAATATTAAGGACAAAGTATATGCCCAGTATGTTTCTGCGGCTTCTCCCGACAGACAGAATCTGGCTAAAGATGCCATGGAATTATGGGTTCAGCCACAGTCATCTTTATGTTTAAAATCCGGTGATGAAACAAAAACATTTATTGATTATCTAAATATGAGAGATGGAATAGGACAGACAAGTGATGGCAGTTTTTTCGCTAAGCTTAAAGCAGGTACAATGATTTTTACAGGTTCAGATTTACAGCCAAGTACGTTTGAACTTAAAGCAGACTCAACAGGTCAATCTGTTATGGGATACAACCCTAATGGGTGGACATGGACAGCAACGCCTGAAGAACAGGCGTTGTGCAATAAATTCTTAAAACGTATAAACGCTGCCGAAGACAGCTATTACAGGCAGCTTACGAAAGATAGTATAACAGACAAATCAGACAGAAATGTTGAAAATGCAGACGGTAAATGTTCGATAGATATTACGGTGTAATAATTGATAGTCTTCTCTACAATTTACCGAAAACCTGATGATTTTTATTTTGGTTCCTCTGCGGTATCGGATTCAATGCGCCCACTGTCAGATTCTTCATCTCCAGAATTATCTGCTTCAGACACGGTGCTTCTTACGGTATCCACAGTATCAGTGGAAGCACCGAGATGTTCAGCAATCTGAGAGTCTATGTCACCAATCTTTTCTTCAAGATTAGATACAGCTTCCATCTTTACTTCCATATTACCATTTCCCGTCTTAATTTCAGCGTTCAGAACCCGTATTCTTCCATTTAAATGATCCTTTACATCGGCTAGAACCTGAGCCCGATCCACGGTCGAGGCTAATTGTGTAAGGGTATTTAACCGGCCGGCTTCAGCTTCTTCTTTGGTCACTGGTTTTTCATGGATTTGACCTGCACTATCTTTTGAATCAGTTACTGAATCTGAAACTTCCTCTGATTGAAGTTCTGCGATCTGCTGATCAATGGCTTCCATTTGTTTTTCATATTCTTTTACTTGGTCCATGCTCCCTGAACCGTTTTCAGATGCAGTTGCAAGCACAGACTGCTTTCTATCCTGCAAAAATTCTTTTTGTTTCATCAGCTGCTGTATCATGCTTTGATGTTTACCAGCAGGAGAAAGTGTAAGCTTATCCGTGTTTTCCTGCATCTTATCTTCTCCATACATAACTTTAATCTTTGTTCTGGCCGAATTGTTTATTGCATTAATACTTTGGTTTGTGGCATGATTGGCATTCTGAGTACTAAATAATCCTATATACATAGGCCTGCCTCCTTTATTTTTTGAGATACTCTATATATCGGATTGGGGGAAGGTCGATTTAATGTCAATGCTGTAAACGGTCAGTTTTTTGTAGCAGGCGGTTCTGTTATTTGCTTTTCAGGTGTTAGCGGAAGCATAACCGAAAAATAGAATATTCCTTCTGAAACAGACAGAGAAAGTGTTCCATTACAATTTTCCACCGCCTTTCTGACATTGGAAAGTCCAATCCCATGCAATTCTTTTTCTTTTTTGGTAGATTGAAAAAATCCGTTGTTATTTCTCAGGTCCTCATGTACCGGATTGGTGATTTCAAGAAAAAGACAAAAGCGGCGGACATAGGAAGAGGCCTTTATAACATGTTTTAGATTTTCGCCGGTGATTCTTTGGCAGGCTTCAAGTGCATTATCCAATGTGTTGCTCAAAATAATACATAACTCTAAAGCCGGTAAGAATGGAGGGGGTGGTAAGATCATGTCTGTTTCAAGAATGATATTCATTTTCTCGGCCAACAGAAGTTTCTCTCTCAACACAGCATCTGCATACACGTTCCCCGTTGCGATGCGGGTAAAGACAGTGTATTCAGAGTGGGTAAGAGCATTTAAGTATTGTGTTGATTCTGTTATCTTGTTATCTTGTAATAAGCTATTCAAACATAGCATGTGATTTTTAAAATCATGCCGAAAACAGGAGAGTTGTTTTTCTGTTTCCTGCCAAATGGATATTTGGTTTTCTAAGAAGGCGTTTTTCTGCTTTGCCAATGCTAAAAAAAGTCGTCGGTCAACATAATAAAGAGAGGAAAGAAGAAGAATTGTTCCTGCTATGGCAATGAGTGTAACCAGAAGACTGTCTGCCAGGTTACTTTCCGAATTAATTAGGTTATTTCCGTAATAAGTTATTGATTGTCTGATAAAAAAGGAAAGGGTCAGTAAGTAAAAATTTTCAGCAATAGAAATTTCTCCTCTGAGATTTGTATATTTTTTCACCACCCATTCTAAGACAAGGGAATAGAGTATAAGTGTGAAAACATCACATATTGTATATATTTTATAGTAAAGAATTTCATTAGCAATAATCTGTCTGGAAAGTAATGAAATTATTGGCAAAAAAATAAAAGAGGATATATATCCTAGGCTGTCCATAAAAATACAGAGCATAATTTTTTTACCACTTGCTCCCTTAAATAATATAAATATCATGCACATAGAGGTTAGGATAAAAAATATTTCCTGTGGGAAAACTTGATATAGCCTCATATCAATGTTAATATAGTCAACTAGTCGATAGAAAACTATAATGGCTAAAAAAGTAGCTAAAGAGTGAAAACGAGTTTTTAACATTCTTGTTAAGAAACGGTAATTTACAAAACAGGAAATAAGATTTAGAATTATGATAATCCCTCCCTTTGTATATATTTCATAAAAGCCAAAGAAAATGCCTCATATTTTCGTTTACTGACGGGAATAATTTCTCCATTTGTAAAGAACAAATCGGACTTATTAAATCGCATAATAAAGTCCATATTTGCGATGTAGCTTCTGTGGCATCGGACAAATTGAGAGGGCAGTCCCTTTTCTAAGGAATCTAGTTTTCCGTAAAAGTCTATGTTTTCAGTTTGGGTATGAACAGTTATTTTACGGTTTTGAACTTCCAGAAAAAGAATATCGGAATAGGGCAGATGTATAATATCCGGTCCGGATTGAACGGTAAAAAACTTCATGGCAGGAGGATTGAGCTGCATAGTAACATGATCAAGTACTGCATGAAGTTTCTTTGGTGCGATTGGTTTAATCAGATAATGAGAGGCATCAACATCAAAAGATTGGAATACATACTGCTTATATGCGGTCAAAAAAATAATTTTGGAATATGTATTGCTCTTTCGGATCTGCCGTGCAGTATCCATACCGGATAATTCCTTCATTTTGATATCAAGAAATATGATATGGGGATAAACTTCAGATTTTAGAAGATCTAAGCCTTTTGTAAAGGAAAAAATCCGGTATACTAAATTACGGCTGGTAAAATATTCGCTTAACAGGCGTTCAAATTCTTCTGTAAATTCAGGCTGATCATCACAGATAAATATATTCATGAGTTTGCTCCTCAGTGTTGTAATAATGCTTTATTCAGATTTTATAATAATACCATTCATAGAATATAGGTGCAACTCTCATTTCTTGTGTTTGCTGTAAATATGACATACAGGTGTCTTGCTTAGATTGATATACTATAAAAAAAGAGGTGAATAAAGGATGGAATACATTAAATTAACACTGGAAAACATAGAGAAAGAACATATTTGTTGCTCCATATCAGGCGCTAGAGATATACAAGTGATATCAAAGAAGCAATGGCTAAGAGATCGAATAAAGGAAGGACTTGTGTTTTTAAAAGCGGATTTAAGGGGGAAGTGTTTTATAGAATATATACCTGCAGAGTATGCTTGGGTTCCGATTTTGGCAGAGGGATATATGCATATCAATTGCTTCTGGGTATCTGGTTCCTGCAAAGGGCATGGGTATAGCAATGAACTGTTAGAATATTGTATCGAAGATGCAAAAGCAAAAGGAAAAAATGGTTTGACGATAATTTCATCACCGAAAAAAACCCCCTTTTTATCTGACCCCAAATACCTTATGTATAAGGGGTTTTCTGTGGCAGATACAGCTGACCCTCATTTTACATTAATGTATATGCCTTTTAATCAAAAAAACAAAATACCACAATTTAAAAGTCAGGTTAAGGTGCCCGCAGTAGACAAATCGGGTTTTGTATTGTATTATACCTTTGGATGTCCATTTACGGCAAAGTATGTTCCATTAATTGAAAATGTTGCAAAAGCGAGGCGGATCCCCTTTCAAAGTATCTGCCTAGATAGTAGAGAAGCTGCACAAAATGCATCCATTGCCTGGACAAACTACGGGCTATTTTATAATGGGAAATATTTGTCAAATGAAATTTTATCTGAAAAAAAATTCACAGTATTATGTGATAAACTTAAGGTCTAAATAATGAGATGGTCTATCCATTATCAGATCTTTTAAATGCAGTGACAATTGCAAGTATATAGTTAGTTTATAAAAAATGAAAGGGATGAACATTAATGTCGTATATAAGTATGGTTTTAATCGGGATCATAGCTTTAGAACATTTATTTATTGCAGGTATAGAAATTTTTGGATGGACAACTATGGGTCCTAAAATGTTTCCTCATCTAAGCAAAAGCTTTCTAATCAGTACAAAACAAATGGCTGCAAACCAAGGGGTTTACAATTTGTTTTTAGCTTCTGGGCTTATTTGGGGGTTACTTGTTAAAACAGAACCATGGAATTTTTATATTTCAGAATTTTTTCTTGGATGCGTGATTATTGCTGGTATATTTGGTGCACTTACTTCAAATAAGTCTATATTTTTTAAGCAGGCACTTCCTTCAATTGTTGCAATGATAGTTTTGTGTATAAGTTAAAAGTTTTAAAAAAGTAAATAAACAATATGAAGTAGAACAACAAATATTAAAATCTATAAAAGAAGGCAAGACAATGCTTGAAATATATGGATTTGATAAAATTATCGAACAAAAAAGATTACATAAGAGCTAATTCAAATGAACAAAAATAAGGTGTGGTTAATCAACTACACCTTATTTTTTTGTTAAAAAGAAATATTTTATAAATTAAAGTTATGTTATAATGGGTTAGCTGAGACTAATTGAAAAGTGAGTATATGTGTTTATATGAATCATATAAACTAGAGGAAAAAATATGAAAAAGAGTCCCAATATTTCAAAAGAGCAGTTAAGCGCAATGATTAAAGCATGGAATCGAGCAGATGTTAGTATTAAGGATATTCGACATCAATTAATTTCAGCCAAAGATTCATTAATAAAATATACATTGCCTACAAGTGTATTCATTCTTATCTGCGGTGATAAGGCTGATGTAATGTTAAGCAGTACAGTGTACAATATGGAGCGTTGTAGTGTATTCCATGGAGGAAAGGGAGAAGATTTATCGATCTCAGCATTAGATTGCTGGATAGAATATTATCTTATTTATTATATAGTAAAACCTCCTACTAAACATAAAAATAAATGGTATCAGCTTATATCTCAGATAAATCCTTTCCAAATGCAATATGGATTTGTACCAGCCAATCCATTAGAAATAGTAGAATTGTGCAAGAGTATGTATAATAGTTGGATAGATAATACCCAAAGTAAACATTTATTTGTAAAATCGGCCTTTTATCAGTTGGTGTATAGGATATTTATAGATTTAGAAAAACAGAATATATTTATTGTTGAGTCTGATATAGTATTCAAGGCAAAACAATATTTAAATATACATTCTAATGAGTTTATTTCATTACGTGAATTAAGTGAAAATCTGGGAATAAGCTACAGTAGCTTTTACAGGGGATTTAAACATAAAACAGGTAAAACACCACAGCAATATTTGATAAATATCAGAGTTCAAAAAGCACAAATTTTGTTAGAAGAGGGGAGATACACCAATAGCGACATAGCGCAGCGATGTGGATTTCCAGATGAACATAGTTTTTACAGAATGTTTAAAAAGAACAAGGGAACATCACCTAGTACGTATAGACGAATTTCACATTGTACAATGAATAATAAAGCTATAGAAAACACAAGCCCTTTTTCGTATAATGAACTTAAAACGGTTAGTTTCAACGAACCGCGGGAAAAAGGAGAAAATTATATGCTTAAGAAATTTAGAATAAATGCAGCTCTGTTAACTGCATTGGGAATGGTATTGCTTTCAGGGTGTGCTGCAAATGACGGAAATATGTCAGCCCCATATTCGGCAAAGGATACAGTAGTTTCTGAAAAAGAAATAGAAAATAGCACCAAAATCTTAAAAACAAATTTAGGAGAAGTTGAAATACCTGCCAATCCCCAAAAAGTGGTAGGAATTCAATGTTATAACATACTAGAAAGCTTGGAAGCAAATGCTGTTGATATGTCAAAGTTAGAACATTTAACTTACTTTTCAGATAATTATGACTGGGAAGAGCTTATGGCACTTGAACCTGATTTGATTATTGCTTCAAATTATGAAGGCGCGGAGCAATACCTCGAACGATGTAGAAAAATTGCACCTACAGTTACCTTTGAGGATAGTGATACTGTGTTAGAAAAGCAGTCATTTATAGCAGAGGCAATAGGACAAGAAGAACTTGCTGAATCCCAAATTGAAATATATCAGAAGTCTTTAGATAAAAGTATTCAAAAATTAAAAGATATGGGAATATATGGAAGCAAAGTAGCTATTATTCAGTATACTTCTTCCGGAGTAATGTATTCTTATGGCGATAAATTAGGGAGAGGAGGAGATGTTCTTTATAACTTACTGGGGTTTCAACCGACAGAAATCGTGCAGGAAAAGATTATTGACGGATCAGAATCCTATTTACAATTATCGTTAGAGACGCTGCCTGAATATATAGATGCAGATTATATTATCATAATGCATCCAGAAGCTGGAATGGATAGTTTTTACTCCAATGAAGTATGGAAAAGTGTGGACGCGGTAAAACAAGGAAAATTTTTTGAAATAACTGATGAAGAATACATGGAGCTGTTCAATATGCCAAGTATAGTAGAGATTCAAAAGGAAATAGAATTATATTTAACAAGATTTGAAGAAGCTATGCAAAAATAATAGGCGTGTTAGAGCAATGAAATTAAAAATAAACTTAAATAAGGGGCCATATCATAACTTGTGGAAGAGCTATGATAGGGCCCAGTTTTTTTGTATTATATACTCTTCACATACGTAATTATTGAAGCAATAGTGTTTTTATCTTCAAAATAAACTTGTTTGTTATAAGTATCCAAAAATTCTTTGTGTGACTGTCGCTCAGATTCAGTCATCCGTTGAATCGTAGCTTTCATCATAGCCATCATGATTTTATGTACGGGACCCAGTTTTTGGTAGTCAATACCTCCACGTAGATGAAAGAATTTTGTGTTTTGATATAATTCAGGAGTAAAGTTTTTATTTATAATATCGCTATAATCTGTTTCAGCTGGATCAGCTAAACCTACGGTAAAAACAATAAGGTTTTTACAGGGATTTTGAGTAACCAGCTTTACCCCAGCTATACCCCCTGCATACAGGCCTCCTCCGTAAATTATTATATGATATTGCTCTAATACATGTGAAGTTACATTTTGTGCTGAGAGTAAATCTGCATCTAATTCCGCAGCAATCCATTCAGCGTATTTACGGGTTGAGCCGTATTTTGATGTATACGCTACTAAAATATTTTTAGTCATTTGTTTACCCTCCGTTTATTTGATCTAGATTTTCAAATATTTTTATTAATGAAAGGCTTAAACCAGCAGTTTCATCTATATCCATTCCGGAAAACATACGTTCAACAAAATGAGTGGCAATTTGTTCATTATTTTTGTCCCATTGTTCACATTTGTCTCTGGTAACAATTCTCATGGCACGGCCATCTTTCTCATCGTGATGAACGGCAACAAAACCCTTTTGTTCAAGTTTCATCACGAGTTGTTTCGTATTTTGGTGTGAAGTATCGCAAGCAGAAGCCAGTTGGTTTAACGTAGGTGGCTCTTCAAACAGACCTAGTGCTAACAAGACGAACCATTGTTTTGCTGTCAGGTCCTGCATTTGTGAATCCATCTTACTTTGAAGACGATTGGCAACACGAAACAAGTAACCAAAAACAAGCAGTCTTTTATCCATATGTTCAAAATCGTACATTACTAGCCCTCCCTGTAAAGGTAATATATTACATATATAGGTATTATATTACCTTTACACAAAGCTTGTCAATAAGATTAAAAATAAAAAGAGAAATGTGCACAAAATTTACACTTCTCTTTTTATTTATATATAGAAATTAAGCTTTGTTAACTTAGCTGCATTACAGAAAGGGATGCACTTACGCCAGGTCCAAAAATGAAGGTGCCACCAACAACACTGTCTAGGACTAGATCAATTACATCTCCGGCAGCAAGAGTAGTGAAAGTGTATGCACTATAGGATTCGAATTCAGTGTTTACAGCCATATTAAAGTTTAAAAGCACAGTGGATGCATTTGCACGAACATTGGCTGTGGCACCTACAGCAGCAGTAGCTTCTAGATACAGCATAATATCTATGCGGTAAATGCCACTGTTTTGAATCGTTAAAGTATTTGTGCCGGCTGTAACATTTTGATTAGTCATAGGTTCTGGAAGCTGTACTACTTCCTCTGTACCTGGTGCTAACGTTATAGTCTGGACTCCGTCTTCGAAAAGTCCGCCAAAAGATGCTAACCCTGCAGGTGCATCAGAACCTGTAGGTCCGGTTGCTCCTGTAGGTCCGGCTGCTCCTGTAGCCCCGGTGGGTCCTGTTGTGCCGGTAGGGCCTGTAGCGCCAGTACCGGCGGGCCCGGTTGCCCCTATAGCACCATCAGCTCCGGTAGGACCGGTTGCCCCTATGGCACCGTCAGCTCCGGTAGGCCCGGTTGCCCCTATGGCACCGTCAGCTCCGGTAGGCCCGGTTGCTCCTATAGCTCCATCAGTCCCAGCTATCCCGGTAGGTCCGGTAGGGCCTGTAGCACCAGTACCGGCAGCGCCAGTTGGTCCGGTAGGTCCGGTAGGTCCGGTTGCTCCTGTGGGTCCAGTAGCACCAGTACCGGCAGCGCCAGTTGGTCCGGTTGGTCCGGTTGCACCAGTCGCTCCGGTAGAGCCAGAACCGGAAACTCCGGTTGCCCCTGTTAGTCCGGTAGCCCCGGTAGGTCCGGTTGCTCCTGTAGGTCCGGTTGCTCCTGTAACTCCTGTTGGAAATATGGGTCTTGGAGGGCAAGGATCAGGACAGCATCCGTTTTGATTACAGCGGGTCCCGTTAAAACAACTTTGTTGAGATATTTCCTCATGATTTTTCATGATAATCGCTCCTTCAATTACTATACAAAATATATTAGTTTAGAATAATATATACAAAATACACATAGCATGTTACTTTTTGTTTAGTAAGTAAAGAACTTTTAGAACAACTCGGTTTCACTGAGTGGAATTTCCGGACTTTGTATATTATAAAGAGTCCTTGGTAACTATGGTAACCGGCATCTCGAAAAAATCAGCAGCTGGATCCTGGCGCTTAATTAAGTAATCAAATAGTATTTTTACTAAGTGGTACCCCTGTGTTTCAGGACTTTGACCAAGTGCAAAATCAACAGTATCATTTTTAAGCAATTGTATTGTATCGGATATGATATCGTGGCAAATAAGTGTGGTAGTCTTGGTTTTGTTGAGCAGGTTTAATGCATTGCCGACTCCGCTGACGCCACCGCCGGTTATATAGATACCCTTTATATCAGGATATTGATTAAAATATTCAAGGGTGATTTTAAATGCATCTTCTTTTCTATCCTGATTTTCCTGCACTTCAACTATTTCTAAATTTTTCCATGATTCTTTGCATCGGTCACGAAACCCTTCCAGTCTATTTTGGTGGCATGATAGGTTAAAAGAACTAATGATTACACCAATCTGACCATGTGGTGGGAGCAGTTTACTCATCAGTCCTGCTGCAGTCTTTCCCCCTTTCTTATGATCTTGTCCAACAAAGCATAAGCTCTGTGTTCCTTCTAATTTGGAGTTAAAGGTTACCACAGCGATTCCCTTGCTGGTCATTTGATTTATTTTATTGCGAACAGCATTGTCATCAATGGGAAAAACAGCAATACCGCTTACGCCTTCTCTTTCCAGCTCATTTAATAAAGCTATTTCCTCAGAGGCTTCAAGAGATATAGGAGTTCTGGTAATTACTTCGATGCCGAAATCACTATATTCAGCAGTAGCATTTTTAACACCGATTAACATTTCCTGAATAAAAGGGTTGTATTCAGGTGTAAAAATAATCCCTATCTTGACAGGAGCCTTGCTTTGTACAAGAGCCTTCCCCAGTAAGTTAGGGTGGTAATTCAATTCTTTTGCTATCTGCAGTACTTTATTTCTAGTCTCATTTTTAACACCGGGACGTTCATTTAGTACTTTATCAACAGTACCGCGTGATACATTAGCTAATTCAGCTATTTGTTTGATTGTAACAGCCATAAATAATACCTCGTTATTTCTTAATAAAATAAATATACCATATTATAAAATGAAAGTAAATTTTAAACCATAAATAGAGCACGTGCACTGATTCGAAATGTTGCAAAGTAAAAAATGCACAAAAAATCATAATAAAATATATTAAATTAGTACATTGATTATAATATAATTGCATGATAATATGAATTAAAATAAAGTGCACGTGCACAATAAGGTGAAATCAATAAATAAATTATTGGATTAAATAGTATAAGTAACAAAACGTTTACAAATAGTTGCACGAACACAATAAAAGGAGGATGCAGGATGAAATTTGGAACAGGATACTCGTATTGGGGCAATGAATGGGCATGTGATTACATAGCTGTGACAAATAAAGTTGCAGATATTGGTTTTGACGTTTTAGAGATTGGTGCTGATCATCTTTACAATATGAGCAGTGAAGAAATTGAAGCTCTTAGAGTTGAGGGAGAAAAAAGAAATATAGAATTTATCGCAAACAGTGGCCCCCAAAAGGCATATGATTTTGCTTCACCTGATTCTAAGGTAAGGGAAAATGCTTTGACATATTTTACTGAAATTCTTTATCGCATGAAGAAACTAAACATAAAGGTAATTGTTGGAGCCATTTACTCTTTTTGGCCAACTGATTTTTTGAATATAGATAAAGAAGCGGCATGGGAAAGAAGTATTGATGGATTAAAAAAACTGAGCAGAGTGGCAGCGGAATTGGACGTAGAGTGCGCACTAGAGGTCTTAAATAGAAATGAGACTTATATTTTGACTGATTGCCGTGAGGCACTTGAATATATAAAAAGAATAGACAGCAAAAATATAAGTATTCTTCTGGATACTTATCACATGAATATAGAAGAAGATAATATGTACGATGCAATTCGATCAGCAGGAGATAAACTGGGGCACCTGCATGTAGGTGAGTGCAACCGAAAACTACCAGGCATGAACAATAGTATAGACTGGATAAACGTGGGCAGGGCACTGCAGGATATTCACTATGATAAAGCTGTTGTTATGGAACCTTTTTTGCTGACAGGGGGAGCAGTTGGAAGAGATATTCGTGTCTGGCGTGACTTAAGCAATAATGCGGATGAAGCAACTTTAGATATTTATATCCGTGATTCCCTGAAATACTTAAAAAGGTGTTTTACAAACTAGGAGGGTACTATGACTGAAATCGTTATTATGGGTGAAATGATTGTTGAAATAATGCGCGACAGAGCAGGTTCTAAGTTATATGAACCGGGATATTTCAGAGGTCCATTTCCTAGTGGTGCACCAGCAATATGTATTGATACTGCTGCTCGTCTAGGTAGGAAAACCGCAATTATCGGTGGTGTGGGAAAAGATGATTTTGGAAAATGTATTCTGGACAGGCTGAAAAAAGATGGTGTTGATTGCAGTCATGTTTTGGTAAGCAGTGAGCGATCAACAGGCGCAGCCTTTGTTACCTATTTTGAAGATGGATCCAGAAAGTTTATTTTTCATATGGGAAACACTCCTGCAGTAGAACAAAAAGCACCAGATATGGATGCATTTGAGAATGTAAAATTTATGCATATTATGGGCTGCTCCCTAATGGCACATAAAGGATTTGCAAAGGAAATAGTAAAAACTATGGGACAGTTTGTGAAGAGTGGAACAAAGATTTCTTTTGATCCAAATATAAGAAAAGAATTGTTTACAGATGAAACGGCTCAACGGGCTATAGATGAAGTGTTTTCCAATACCAGTGTCTTTCTGCCCGGTGTGGAGGAACTGCTATTGATAACTAAAAAAAATAATATAGAAAACGCAGTTGAGGCATGTTTTGAAAGGGACAAAATGGAAATTGTTGTGGTAAAGAACGGATCAGAAGGATGCCGGGTATATACACGTGAAAAGATGTGGGAAATTGATGCGTACCCTATAAATCAGGTAGATGTTACAGGAGCTGGAGATTGTTTTGACGGAGCTTTTCTTGCTGGTCTGTTAGAAGGACGAGAACCTCTGGAAGCTGCTAAAATGGGCGCAGCCGCAGGTGCTTTAAATGCAGCAGCTTTCGGTCCCATGGAAGGGAATATCTCCTTGGAGTCTATTAAAAAAATGATTGAACAAAATTAGAAGTAGGATATTCAGAGAAAGGAAAAGCAGATGGGAGAAAACATATTTAAACTTCAACTGACAGGAATATCAAAGTCTTTTCCAGGAGTAAAGGCACTTGACGGTGTTGATATTGATTTGAAAAAAGGGACAGTTCATGCGGTGGTCGGAGAAAATGGCGCCGGAAAATCAACCTTAATGAAAATCATTAATGGGTTATATAAAAGAGACGGGGGAAAAGTACTCTTGGATGGAAATGAAGTACATTTTTCGGGGCCTATGGAATCTAGTGCTGCCGGCATTGCAATGATCTATCAGGAATTAAACTTTTTCCCAGAACTGACTATTTCGGAAAATATATACATGAAACGGCAGCCGGGAAAAGCCGGATGGATAAAATGGAGAGAAATGAACCAGGCAGCAGAGAAATTACTTAGAGATAATAATCTTGATTTTGATCCGAAGGCGAAAATGAAAGAACTTTCTATCGCAAATATACAGATGATAGAAATTGTTAAAGCAGTTGCATTCAATGCAGAAGTTATAATTATGGATGAACCGACATCTTCAATATCCGATAAGGAAGTTGCACAATTGTTTCACACTATTGAACGACTAAAGAATCAAGGGATCAGCTTTTTATACATTAGCCACAAAATGGAAGAAATTTTTAAAATAGCAGATGATGTAACTGTGATTCGTGATGGGCAAACAGTAATTTCAGGATCAGTAAGCGAATTTACTGAAGACTCTATTATTGCGCATATGGTAGGGCGTTCTATAGAAAATATTTACCCCAAAGAAGAGGTTCCGATAGGTCATACTGTTTTTGAAGCAAAAAACCTTTGTACAGCGGGGATGTTTCAACAAGTAAGTCTTCAGGTAAAAAAAGGAGAGATTGTAGGAATGGCCGGGCTTGTGGGAGCTGGCAGAAGTGAAGTATGTCGTGCAATATTCGGGTTGGATAAACTAGATTCAGGTGAAATAGTGCTAGCGGGAAAAACCTATAAACCTAAGGATGTAACACATGCAGTAAGAAATAAGCTTTTGATGATTACAGAAGACAGAAAAAAAGAAGGAATTATTGGAATCAGAAGCTGCCGAGAAAACATCACTTTAACAAAACATCATGTTACAAAAGGAGCTTTTATTGATTTGAAAGATGAGATAAAAGAGGCAGAAAAAATGTCTGAAATGTTAAAGGTAAGATTTGCAGGCATTGAGACGCCAATAGGTTCTTTAAGTGGTGGAAATCAACAAAAGGTTCTGCTTGCCAGATGGCTGATGCTGGAAAGTGATTTGCTAATATTGGATGAACCGACCAGAGGAATTGATGTAGGTGCAAAATTAGAAATATATAACATTATAATAGATCTGGCAAAAAAAGGATATGCAATAATAATGATCTCCTCAGAGTTACCAGAATTGCTTGGAATGTGTGACCGAATTTATGTTATGCGTCAGGGAAGCGTGACTGGATGTGTGGATAGAAAAGATTTTTCACAGGAACAGATTATGCAGTTAGCTGTTAGTAAAGAATAAAGGGCTTTAGGAGGAGAAAATATGAAAACAAAAGTTAAACCAGATCTGCGAAAATATTCACTGGGTTTGATATTACTGGTGATGATTATAATCTGTTCGTTTTTGTCTGACAGCTTTTTATCTGTGGCAAACATATCAAACATATTAAAGCAGGTAAGTATCGTAACTATATGTGCCTTTGCTCAGGGAATGATCATTATCAGTGGCGAAATAGATCTTTCTATAGGATATCTGGCAGGCATGACAGGAAGCTATGCATGTATTTTATATGTTTCAACAGGAAGTCTGATAGCTGCCTTTCTATTTGGCGTATTTTTAGGAGCGTTAGTTGGAGCTGTTAACGGATTATTTGTTGCTTACTTTAAACTCCCTTCATTTATTGTCACTTTAGCTATGCAGACGGTATGCTTCGGCGCTGTCTGTTTATATACCGGAGGGCAGAATATTTATAAAATTGGAAAGTTTAAAATGTTTGGACAGGCACAGGTAGGCGGAATTATCCCGATAACAATTGTATTTATGATCATTATGCTGGTGATTACACACATTATTTTAAAATATACCAAATATGGAAGATATTTATATGCTATAGGCGGAAATGCAGATGCAGCAAATGCAGCTGGAATTCAGGTGTGCAAAATAAAGTGGTCAGCTTTTATTTTATCGGGCGTGTTTTCAGCAATAGCAGGAATTGTAATGATGGGACGTCTGAATGCGGGGATTCCAAGTGAGGGAGTAGGATATGAAACTGATGCAATAACAGCAGCAGTAATCGGTGGGACAAGCTTTTCCGGTGGTGCCGGTACAGCTTTTGGTACATTTTTAGGTTCTGTTGTTATTGGAGTTTTGAATAATATTATGAATTTAATGGGCGTTGACTCCTATTTACAGATGATTATTAAAGGATCCATTATTATTAGCGCAGTTCTGGTTGACAGCTTGTCTAAGAAGCAGAAAACAGGCATGAAAATCATGGCATCATCTTCTGATGCAAAAAAAGAAGAGAAAAAATAAAAGGAGGTTTTTTATGAAAACAAAAATGAAAAAGTTATTCAGTGTACTTATGGTAGTGGTGATGTCTCTGCTTCTGATATCGGGGTGTAATGCAAAATCCGATTCTGATGCAGATACAGAGTCTCAAAAAAGTGAGGGAAATGACGTTTATAAAGTTGCATTTTTACCCACGGACATGTCGGCAACCTTCGCTTCCTGGCTTGCAGATGAATTAAAGACAGCGTTTAATGATTATGAAGATATGGAGCTGACGGTAATTGACTCTAAAAATGAGCTGGAGACCCAGCTTAGTAACCTGGAGACTTGTGTTTCTCAGGGATATGATTATATTATTCTGCTTCCACTAGAGCCAGCCGCAGAAGATGATATTGTTGCAGAATATATTGAACAGGGAACACCGATCATGAATATTAATCTGGATGACCTGAGTGTTGAAAAAGCATCAAGCGTTATCGCTAACCCATATGACTTAGGGACCATTGTTGCAGAATATGCAAAAGAGCAACTGGATGAGGATGCAAATGTTGTTGTCTTATTAGGGCCTTCAGGGAATACGGATTCTATTGAAAGGCGCAGAGCCTATGACGAGGTACTATTTAGCGACAGCAATATTACCATTCTAAACGAACAAATTGGAGGATGGGAAAAATCAAAAGGCATGGAATTAATGGAGGGATGGATTCAAAAGGAAGGCGGAAATATAGATGCTGTTATCTCCATGAATGATGCAATGGCTATTGGGGCGTATGAGGCGGCTAAATCTGCAGGCGTGGCTGATGACATTCAATTCTTTGGCGTTGATGGTCTGGCAGATGCTGCGGTAGCTATTGAGAACGGTGAGATGACTGCAACGGCACTTCAGGATGCACAGGTTATGGCCGAGGAAGGCGCGCGCATTGTGCATGAAGTTCTTACAGGAGAGAACAAAGAAGGGTTTGAAAAGGTTCAGATACCGGTAACCCTAATTACAAAAGAAAATGTAGAGGAGTTTGTTAAACGCTATACTGATAACGGAATGATTAATGACATTAAATAGTGTATTAGATGGAGGAGACAATGAAACAGGCTATTCTTACAGAACCAGAAAAAATAGAATTTAGTGAAATCAATACTCCTAAAGTGGAAGCTGGAAGTGTACTGTTAAAAATGAAATATATCGGGATATGCGGGTCTGATATACATGCTTATTATGGTAAGCATCCTTTTATGTCATTTCCGATTCGTTTAGGGCATGAAATAGCCGGAGAAGTTATGGAAGTGGGGAGTGGTGTGGAAAACATAAGGCGGGGGGATCTGGTTACGGTTATGCCACAGGAATTTTGTGGGCAATGTGAACCATGCAAATCTGGGAGATATAATATCTGCAATACGCTAAATGTCATTGGATGTCAGACTCCCGGAGCAGCATGTGAACATTTTCTGGTGGATGCTGATCTGGTAAAGCCAGTTCCACATCGTATGACGGCAGAACTGGGAGCAATGGTTGAACCTGCAGCAGTTGGGCTTCATGCAGCCAGAAGATGCGGTAGTTTGAAGGGCAAAAATGTGGTAGTTATTGGTGCAGGTACAATTGGAAATGTAACCGCCCAGGCAGCCATAGCAGAAGGGGCAAAAGATGTTCTTATCACGGATTTGTCTGATTACCGCCTGGACGTAGCCCAAAAATGCGGAATTACATATACAGCCAATACTGCAAACGTGAGTATGGAGGAAGCACTTGAGGAAGCGTTTGGAGAGGCTTGTGCAGATATCTTCTTTGAATGTGTGGGGTCAGGTACAGCAGTTAATCAGGCAATCCATTATGTTAAAAAAGGAAGTGACATTGTTGTTGTGGGTGTATATGGAATTTCACCTGAAATTAATATGGGCTGGGTACAGGACCGAGAAATCCGTATCAGCGGTTCTCTTATGTATGTGGAAAAAGATTTTCAGGATACCATAAATTATATTGCTGAGGGCAAAATAAAAATGAATCCATTGATATCAAAAATTTTTAGTTTCGAACATTACTCTGATGCATTTAAATATATTGAAAGCAACAAAGATATATGTTTAAAAGTACTAATCGAATTTGTATAGAGTGCTGTCTGACCGTGCAGAGGGGGAGTTTCCCCTTCTGCTTTATTAATCAGCGAAAAGAGGAGAAAAAATGTGCAGAAATTTGTCTAGTAGTTTTGATGAAAATTTTTCTTTGGAAAATAAACATGCAGTTATTACTGGTGCAGCTAATGGAATAGGCGATGTCATCACAAGAATGTTTGCGAGAAAAGGTGCTGATATTTTGACATTTGATTTAAAAAGATCCTTATGTCTGGAAAGGTACGTGAAAGAGCAGGGAAGAAAGATAGTTTCTGTTACCGGTGATATTACAAAGTCCGAAGATATCAATCATGCAGTTGAAACAGCTGAAAAGGAAATGGGGAAAATTGATGTTTTAGTAAATTGCGCGGGTGTGGGTTTTCTTGAGATGGCATCAGAAAGTACAGAAAGCGTGTGGGATTTGACTATGCAGGTCAATTTAACCGGCAGTACAAGGATGGCACTTGCAGTTGGTAAATCTATGATAAAAACAGGGGGTGGCAGTATCATAAATATTGCGTCCCAAGCGGGTATTGTTGCACTGGAAAGACACTTGGCATATGGGACCGCCAAGGCCGGAATCATCCAAATGACGAAACAGCTTGCTGCGGAATGGGGACGGGAAAATATAAAAGTTAATGCTATTTCTCCTACTGTTATTTTAACACAAATGGGCGAAATGAACTGGAATAATGAAAAGGGAGAAGAATTTAAAAAGCAAATTCCTTTAGGCAGATTTGGATATCCGGAAGAAGTTGCCGCATGTTCAGTATTTCTGGCGAGTGATGCCGGCAGTTTGTTTAATGGAGCAAATCTGGTTATGGATGGAGGTTTTACTATTATATAACTGGGAGCAGCAAGAAGGAGAGCTGGGGCGTTTTATCGCCCCAGCTTAATTTAGTACTTGTTTATTTTGAACAGCAGAGCCGCACATGTGTTCTTGCTTGTTTAGCAGTTACATGTTACAATTACTTTGTGTAAAATAGGAATACAAAGTCCTTTGTATCCTTTAAATAATAATAAAATGGAAATTATATTAATACATAAATGAGGTGAGTATTAATGCTTGAAGAAAAAAGTTTTTTAGAACCAATTGAAAAAGACTCATTATATTTAAAAATTGCTGATTCAATATACGGATATATAAAGAAAAATGAGCTAAATCCGGGAGATAAATTACCTTCTGAAAGGAGTATGGCGGAAAGTTTGAAAATAAGCCGTAATTCTCTAAGGGAGGCCTTGCGCCTTCTTGAAGCCAGAGGTATTTTACATGTAAAAACAGGCAAGGGAGTATATCTCAATAGCCTGTATGGTGAAGAGAGTACACTGGTTGCAAGAATTGACGGATGTACTTTGGAGGAACTTCAGGAACTGCAGAAAACATTAGATCATCAGGCAGTTAGAAATGCAATAACAAGAGGATCTCAGTCGGAGAAAGCGAAGCTAATCCAGATTGGTAAAGAAATGGTGGATATGTATAATAGTAATATCTACAGCCATACTTTGGATTTTAGCTTTCATGATAAATTATATAAGATGAATCATAATAGTGCTATTCATCAACTGATAAGTCAGATTCGTGATGAACGTTTTGTTTATCGTGAAGATAGAGAAGGGGAAAATACTTCCGTGTGGCTAGTAACCGTACCCCAGCACCTGGCTCTTGCTGAAGCAATAAAAGAAGGAACCATAAAAAAGGCATTAAAAATGATGGATGAAATATTGCAATATGGATTTGAGCTAATGGAAACTCAGTAAGATAAAATGCATAAAGCAATAAAATAATGAACAAATTTTATAGAGAAGTTTTGTGTGATATCTACAAATATATGTAGATATCTTTTTTTTATATTGACAAACCACACAAACAATAATAATATAAGGCATACTGGTTCAACCAGTGAACCATTGAACCAAAAAAACATAATTTAGATCATGTATCTGGGAGGTATGTAAAATGACAGACAATGAAGACTTGATGGCCCTGACCCATGTAGGTGAAGATCCCCATAAATATATGGGTGCAGTTACACCGCCGGTATTCCTTACATCATTGCATGTTTTTGATTCTGTTGACGATTATTTCGATGTTGATATATTCAAAGACGAGTATTATTATGGACGAGCCTCAAATCCAACGGTATCTATTCTTGAAAAAAAGGTAGCGGCGTTAGAACATGGAAAAAAAGCAGTTGTTTTTTCCGCGGGCATGGCCACCTGTGCAGCTGTTGTACTTGCCTGCTGCAGTGCCGGCGATCATATTATATGTATCAAAGAGAGCTATGGACCAGTACGTCACTTAATCAGTGATTTTCTTCCCAAAATGAATATCAGCACAACCTATGTGCAGGGAGAATCTGTAAAAGAATTTGAGGATGCTATCCGCCCTAATACCAAATTAATAATTTTGGAAAGTCCGACCACTCTACTATTCAATATTGTTGATTTAAAGGGTGTGGCAAAATTGGCAAAAGCACATGGTATTAAGACATATATTGATAACACTTATTGTTCTCCCATTTTTCAAAAACCATTGGATATGGGCATTGATTTTGTAATGCATACAATGACAAAGTACATAGGCGGCCATAGTGATTTAATTGGAGGGGTTGTGGTATCCAATGATGAAAAAGCTATGGAGAAACTCATGGTCCAGAGAGATTGGTTTGGTGGCGTACTGGGACCAATGGAAGCATGGCTTGCCATTCGAGGATTAAGAACCTTAGATGTGCGTATAAATAGACATTATGAAACCGCGCTTAAGGTGGCGGAATATTTAAATAATCATCCAAAAGTAAAAAAGGTGTATTATACAGGTCTTAAGTCTCATCCTAATTATGATTTAGCAAGAGAGCAGCAGACTGGTGAGAGTGGTTTGATGACAATAGAGATTGACGGAGATGAGAAGGCAACAGCTAAATTTGTGGATAGCTTAAAGATTTTTGAAATCGGTTGTTCCTGGGGTGGGTTTGAAAGCCTTGCCATTGCGTACACATATAATTGGGATGATGAAGAATTAAAATACTATGGGTTAAACAGAAGTATAGTTCGATTGCATTGTGGTCTTGAGGGAACAGAAAATCTAATAGCAGATCTGGATCAGGCGTTAAATCAGATTTGACAAAGGAGGGAAAGAGATGGGAAATGATACAAGAGAGAAAAGAAAACCAACACTAGGAGTTGCTATTCTTCCATTAATTTTTATGTTTGTGGTGTTATTTGTAGGATTGGTAATATTTAAAATTGATATTAAGATTCTTTTACTGATCTGTGCAGCGTTTACTGTAGCCATATGTTTATATCTGGGATATTCGTGGGATGACATACAAAGTGAAATTGTAGCTAAATTAGCTAAGGCGTTTCCGGCTATCATGATTTTGATTGTTGTAGGTCTGATGATCGGTGCATGGATGATTGGCGGTACAATTCCATTTTTGGTGTATCTTGGATTAAAAATTATAAGTCCTAAGTTTATTATCGTTACTTCTTTTCTGGTAACAGTCATTTTATCAATTAGTACAGGTACATCATGGGGAGCGGCAGGAACTGTAGGTGCAGCATTAATGGGAGTAGCTGCAGGTATGGGTGCTCCACTGCCGGCTGTGGCAGGTGCAATTGTAGCAGGTGCATATTTTGGAGATAAGATGTCACCTCTTTCTGACAGTACAAACATGTCTGCCATTGCAACGGATACTAATCTATACGCACATGTTGGACATATGCTGTATACAACCGTACCCGGATTTATTGTGAGTTGTATTGTATATGTAATCGCTGGTATTCATTTTGCCAGTGACGGTTCAGTGGTGAAAGTGGATAGTATTATAACTGAGGTTTCACAAATTTTCAACTTGAGTATGCCGGGGGCGTTGCTTCTGCTCATTCCTCCAATTATTGTTGTGGCAGGTTCTTTATTGAAGAAGCCGACTATCCCTGTTATGATGCTTTCTTCTGCTGCAGCTGTTATTATTGGAATTACTCTTCAGGGATTTTCTTTTAAAGATGCAGCTGATGCGATGGTCAACGGATTTAGTATAGATATGTTTAGAAACACAGCGATTACAGCAGACTCATTGCTTCCGGAAGTATCGAATCTTTTGCAGCGAGGTGGGATGCTGTCTATGATGAATACGGCATTGATGGCCTTTTGTGCATTCGCATTCATTGGAGCAATGACTGTTTCAGGTACTTTGGATGTAGTAATTGCTAAGATTATGAAACATATACATAGTACAGGTCAGCTGCTTGCTGTCACAGTTATTATTGGAATCATTGTTATTGTTGTTATCGGTGAAGCGTCTGTATCATTCCTCATGATTGGCGGATTGTTTAAAGATGAATATGTTAAGAGAGGTCTGCAGACCAAGAACTTATCCAGGACTCTTGAAGATAGTATTACGGTCATTGAACCACTTGTACCATGGTCCCTTGCAGGGGTTTATATGGCATCCACTCTTGGTGTATCAACTGTAGAATATGCTCCGTGGGCAGTGCTGTGCTATACCGGTGTAATATTTGCTGTTATCTGGGGATATACTGGATTTGGTATTGCTAAAATAAAAAAAGACGGTGCAAATTACAAAGATTATGTTAAATTAACAGGGAAAACGCTGGATGCGTAAATAAGGCGTGTAAAGCAGGTGTTATACCAGTTTGGGGGCGGACAGTTCAACTTGTCCGCCTCTTTTTGATGTGTATTATTCCACCTTTTGTCTGATCAAGTCCGTAAATTGTATTCTGACAATCATTGTGCTATCATTATCGTACAGAAAAAATGAATCTAATAAGTATAGATGAAAGGGGATATTTGATGAGACGAGTTATCATTGTAGAAGATGATCTCAACTTAAATCAGGGACTATGTCTTGCTTTAAGAGATCCTGATCTTCAGATTATTCCATGTTTAGATCTGAAATCTGCCCGCAGACAGCTGGCAGACAGTGCAGCGGAGTTAATTTTACTTGATGTTAACCTTCCGGATGGCAGCGGGATGGAGTTGCTTCATGAAATTAAAAATGGAAGCAATCCCATTCCGGTAATATTATTGACTGCCAATGACACTGAGGTCGATGTGGTTATGGGTCTGGAGAACGGCGCAGATGATTATATTACTAAACCCTTTAGTCTGGCCATTCTTCGAGCGAGAGTGCAAGCTCAGATACGGCGTAATACGTCTGTCGTATCAAAAGCATCATTCATTAATATTGATGACTATAAATTTGACTTTAAGCATATGGTATTTTATAAAAGAGATATTTCTATAGAACTAAGTAAAACAGAGCAAAAACTTCTTAGACTGTTGGTGAAAAATAGGGGCATAACCCTAGAGCGAAAGGTTCTTATGGAACGTATTTGGATTGATGGAGCCAGCTTTGTGGATGAAAACGCGCTTTCAGTCACTGTTAAACGGCTGCGGGACAAGCTGGATGCAGCAGAGTATATTAAAACAGTCTATGGATTGGGATATGTTTGGGTGGTGAAGCAAGGTGAGTAAAGGAAGTATATTCCTGTTAATGTCTGCAGTAATGATTATGTTTGTATCCCTGATTATTGTGCTCCTAGAGCACTGGAAGATGAAAAGAACGATGAAAACGTTGAATAAAATGCTGGATTCTGCAATGGAAGGGAGCTTTGAAGAAAACACTTTTGAAGAAAGCCTTCTTTCATCGGTAGAAAGTAGATTAAATCGATACTTGACATCAGCATCAGTATCAGCACAAAATTTAACAACTGAAAAAGAGAAAATCAAAGAGCTGCTTTCGGATATTTCTCACCAGACCAAAACACCCATAGCAAATATACTGCTTTATGCTCAGCTATTGGAAGAACAGGACCTGCCGGAAGAAAGTATGACTTGTATAGCCGCACTCAGAGGGCAAGCGGATAAATTAAACTTTTTAATTGCTTCATTATTAAAGATGTCACGATTGGAGACTGGAGTCATAACTCTTTGTCCAATCGCTAATCCCATTGCGCCTATGTTAGCTGAAGCTATGAAGCAGTTTGGTTTTGCAGCTTCTCAAAAAGGCATTGTAATGACTATGAGCGAAACGAAAGCCTGTGCAGTATTTGACTATAAGTGGACCACAGAAGCACTCTGTAATCTTCTGGATAATGCGGTGAAATATACTCCTGATGGTGGGAGTATACAACTTTCCGCGGAAGAATATGATTTGTTCTGCCGTATAGATGTAACAGATACGGGAATAGGGATCAAGGAGATGGAACAGGCAAAAGTGTTTTCGCGATTTTACCGCTCTCGGTCTGTAGATAATCAAGATGGAGTGGGGATCGGTTTGTATCTGACCAGGCAGATTTTAACCGGGCAGGAAGGATACATTAAAGTGACTTCATCATTAGGGAGCGGTTCGATATTTTCTATGTTTTTACCCCGACAATCCTGAATTATTACAATACTGTTAGAATTCTCTGGCTGCTCGAAAGATTCTGGAAAGAAACGTGTGATAAAGTCTATAATGTAGCAGAATATTTAGACTTTATTTTAGGAGGTACTCTTCATGACTATTTTGGAGACTCATGATTTACAGAAAATTTATGGTATAGGAAATAATGCTGTCCATGCTTTGGACGGCATTAATCTGCAGGTGAAAACAGGAGAGTTTATAGCTATTGTGGGCACATCGGGTAGCGGAAAAAGCACGCTTTTACATATGCTGGGAGGATTAGATAGACCGACCGGCGGTTCTGTTACAGTTGACAAGAAGGACATCTTTTCTCTTAAAGATGAAGAGCTGACCATATTCCGCCGTCGTAAGATTGGCTTTGTATTTCAAAATTATAATCTGGTTCCGGTACTCAATGTATATGAAAACATTGTACTTCCCATACAACTGGATGGAAACACACCGGACACCACCTATGTTGACAGTATTATCGACACTCTTGGGCTTCAGTCTAAATTGAAAAATTTGCCAAACAACCTCTCAGGAGGGCAGCAGCAGAGGGTAGCAATTGCACGTGCTTTGGCTGCAAAACCTGCTATTGTTCTTGCGGATGAGCCTACCGGAAATCTGGATTCTAAGACCAGTCAGGATGTTCTGGGGCTTCTCAAAGTTACCGGACGTAAGTTTTCACAAACCATAGTAATGATTACCCATAATGAGGAGATCGCACAGTTGGCAGACCGCATTGTTCGTATTGAAGACGGCCTCATCGTCACTCGATAAGGAGGTGCTCAAGATGAATGTAGATAATAGGAAATGTGTCCGGGGGCTTAGTATAAAAAGCATGAAAGCCGCCAAGTCAAGAAATTTAATTGCCGTTCTGGCTATAGCGCTGACCACAATACTGTTTACTTCTTTATTTACGGTGGCATTATCCATCAATTATTCCTTTCAGCAGGCAAACTTCCGTCAGGCAGGAGGCTGGTGTCACGGAACATTTAAGTATATGACTAAAGAGCAATTTGAGAAAATAAAAGGTGATTCTTTCATTAAACAGTATGGACTTCGACGTTTTGTGGGTATGGCAGAAAGTGAGCCTTTTCTCAAATCTCATGTTGAAGTAGGTTACAGTGACGCTAATCAGGCACATTGGATGTATTGTGATCCGGTAAAGGGCAGACTGCCTGCAGAAGGCAGCAACGAAGCTGCTACAGACACGCGGGTGCTGGAACTGTTGGGCGTAAAACCAGAGTTAGGAACGGAGTTCACCATGAGTTTTGATGTAGATGGCACAGAAGTGACAGAAACATTTGTACTGAGTGGTTGGTGGGAATATGACGAGGCTATTACTGCAAGTCATGTCCTTCTCCCCCAAAGTCGTGCACAGTCCATATACGATCAAGTGGGGATCGGAGATGGCATTGGAAATGATGGAATGACAGGCTCATGGAATATAGACGTTATGCTGGGCAGCAGTTTAAATATTGAGAAAGACATGAATAAAATTCTTGAGGAGAATGGCTTCCAGACAAAAAGTCCATCTGAAGGAGGGGACTATATTGCAGTAGGGGTCAACTGGGGGTATACGGGTTCTCAGCTGGCAGATAACATTGATCCTATGACTATCTGTGCGATTGCAGTACTTTTACTCATTATTATCTTTACTGGTTATCTGATTATTTTTAATGTATTTCAAATTTCAGTTTCCAGCGACATTCGTTTCTATGGACTACTGAAAACAATTGGTACAACGGGGCGCCAAATCAGGCGTATCATACGCCATCAGGCGCTTATGCTGTCAATCATCGGTATACCTGCCGGATTGCTGGTTGGTTATGGTGTGGGTGCATGGCTGACACCTATGATATTGTCTCGTCTTAATGGTGTGGTACCTGATACTGTATCCTCCAGTCCGTTGATTTTTGCCGGGGCTGCTCTTTTTGGGCTGGCTACGGTAATGATTTCCTGCCGCAGACCGGGAAAAATGGCAGGAAAAGTATCTCCTGTGGAGGCGGTTCGGTACACAGAAGGTATGTTCAAGCGCAATACTTTGCGCCAGTCACAGTCAGGAGCGTCTCTACTGAAAATGGCATGGGTTAATCTAGGGCGAAACAGGGGAAAGACGGCAATAACAATTGCATCACTTTCTCTTGCTACGTTACTGCTCAATATGACCGTGACCTTTACAAATGGCTTTGACATGGACAAGTATCTGTCTAATATGGTTTCTGATTTTATTGTTGCAGATGCAGGGTATTTTCAGACTGATTCTTTATGGGAAAAGGACAGGGCACTGCCGGAAACAGTTATATCTAGTATCGAGTCCCGGCCTGGTATGGAAAGTGGCGGGAGAGTGTACGCCAATATAGGTTCTGTGGAAGAATTTGTTGCAGAGGATTATTACCGTGCCAGGTACGGGGCTTGGAACAGTAAGGAAACCATGGACTTTAATGTTGAATTTACGGAGAAAAATGGTGATGGTCTTTTAGCTGACAAGGTACAGCTGTATGGAATGGAACAGTATGCTTTGGATAAACTGTCCGTACTGAAAGGGGATATTTCCAAAATGCGGGAATCGGGCACACGCTATATTGCAGCGGTTTATTTAGCAGATGACTATGGAAATCCACAAGAGGATTCGCACTGGGCGAAAGTTGGGGATAAAGTAACACTTCGTTACGTGGATAGCTATGAATATTATGATCCTGATACCGGAGAAATTCTTGATTTTGATCATATTCCTGATAATCAGTCCTATCGTTACCGGGCAAAAACTTATAGAGAGGTCGAATATTATGTGGCTGCTCTTGTCATTGTACCGCAGTCTCTAAGCTACCGGTATTACGGAAGCGATCAATTTGTGATGAATGATCAGACATTTATGCAAGACAGTGGAAACAGAGAGGTTATGTACTACGCCTGCGATGTCAGCGATAAAAATACAGAAGCCATGGAAACCTATTTATCTAAATTGACAAGTGAACAGATGACACAGTTGGATTATGAAAGCAAGGCCTCTTATGTTGCTGAGTTTGATTCTTTTCGAAATATGTTTTTGATGCTTGGCGGTGTATTGAGTTTTATAGTAGGTCTTGTAGGTGTGCTTAATTTTTTCAATGCAATTTTGACGGGAATTATTACACGCCGCCGTGAGTTTGCCATGCTACAATCTATAGGTATGACAGGAAGACAACTTAATACTATGTTGATTTGGGAGGGGCTGCTTTATGCTCTAAGTGCAGCAGCTGTGTCTTTGATTTTAAGTATTGCGGTGGGTCCTTTGCTATCCAATGTGCTGGAGCGTACATTCTGGTTCTTTACTTACCGGTTCACGATTATACCTGTACTGATGCTGTCTCCCATTTTTGTAGTACTGGGTATTGTGGTGCCACTGTTAGTGTACCGTAGAGTTGGGAGGCATACAGTTGTAGAACGATTGAGGGAAATGGAATAGTGAACGAAAATCAGAATGGTAAGAAAAAACAGCGAATGTAAAATGTTCGCTGTTTTTTCTATATATAATATATTTACATTAACTTTAAATTATTGATGATAGCATCAGTTGTGATTTTTACATTTTCCAAGGATGTAGCCAGATTCAGACGTATGAAACTACTAAAACGTGTCCCTCCAAACCAGTCACCATAATCCACAGCCAATCTACACTTATTTTGAATAAAGTCCTTCATTTCCTCCGGTTTTACATAAGCACTAAGATCCACCCAGGAAAGATAGGTTCCTTCCAGTGGAGAAATTATGATTTGGGGAAAATGTTCTTTTAATTCACTGCAAAGAAAAAGATAGTTTTTATGAATCTGTGCTCTCACGTCTTCCAACCATTCTTTTCCATCTCGATAAGCAGCTTCCGCTGCTACGTATCCAAATGCATTTCCACCAGTTACACGAATTTCATTTATATATTTATTCCAGCGTTCCCTTAAATGTTCGTTAGGAATAATTACTTCTGAGTTTTGGGCAGCCGCCAGATTAAATGTTTTGGAAGGTGCCATAATAGAAATCATCATATCCTCATAATCTCCTACTGAAAAAGAAGGAACATGCGTATTCTCATAGGTCAAATCCTGATGAATTTCATCGGAGATAACAAATACATTGTATTTACGGCATATTTCAAATATTGTTTTCAGTTCATCTTTTGTCCAGACTCTGCCAACTGGATTATGCGGAGAACATAGAATAAACAATTTTGTTTCGTTTTTTACAATTTTGTTTTCGAAATCTTTAAAGTCTATAGTATAAACACCTTTGTCATTGATTAAATCTGATGTTATAAGTTTTCTGTTGTTATTTTTAACTGCATTCAAGAAAGGATAATAAACTGGTGTCATTACAATTACAGAATCACCTGGATTTGTCATGAACTGTATTATCCAGTTAAAAGCAGATACAACACCCGGTGAAAAGCAAATCCACTCTTTTTGCATTTTATAGCCATGGTTTTCTGCTTCCCAGTCTATACAAGCCTGATAGTATGAATCTGGAATTCGATAATAGCCAAAGGCACCCATATCCACATATTGGTGAAGCGCTTTCTGGACGCAGGAAGGTACTTGGAAATCCATATCTGCGACCCACATTGGGTGCAGGCCTTCCTCACCATACGTACCTGTTTGTCCATCCCATTTTGTACTATTTGTATTTTTTCTGTTTATGTAGTTCATTTAAATGACCTCCGCATCTGCATTTATCTGTTTGTTTTAAAATAGCATTATTTTAATTGAGTGTCAAATTGATAGAAGTATATAATATTCACTAGAAATAATATTAGACAATTTATAGAAAGTATCAATAAAACAACTTTATATATAATAAAAAACTATTAGACGTAAACGATAAGGAAACGTATAATTCAATCGTGTATGTTTATACAAAAATGACCGGTGATTTGTACAGAGGGGAGAAAATACGTTGTTTGAAGTCAGTTATTTTTTAGAGGTCTTACCAATAATCGCATCCAAATTAAATGTGACATTGCAGCTGGCATTGTTTGCAACACTTATGGCGTTAATTCTGGGAGTTATTATTGCTGTTATTGCTTATTATAAGATAAAAATATTATATCCGATCACAAGAATATATGTATCGATAATGAGAGGTACTCCGATTGTTGCACAGTTGTATTTCTTTTATTTTGGAGTTGCAGTTTATAGCACTATGGTAAGAGATATGACACCTTTGGTAGCAGTTACCATTGTAATGAGTTTAAATGAAGGTGCATTTATGTCAGAAAGTATCCGTGGTGCGTTGCTGTCAGTAGATGATGGACAAAAGGAAGCGGCGTATTCTCTTGGAATGTCAAATTTTCAACTGGCTTGGAGGGTGATTATACCTCAGGCAGTCAGAGTTGCCCTGCCGCCGCTGTTTAATGATGTGATTAACCTGATCAAAATGTCTTCTCTTGCATTTATGGTGGGCGTCGCGGATATTATGGGGGCAGCAAAAATGGAAGGCGCTAAGTCGTTTCGTTTTTTTGAGGTTTATGCTGCAGTCATGCTGATTTATTGGGTTATCATCTGCATACTCGGTTTTGTTCACAAGTACCTGGAAAAGAAGTGCGCAGGTGCATATTAAAGTTACTTATTCGGCAAGGGCCGCTTAAGATATTAAGTTAAGATTTAAGGGAGGAAAAACACATGATGAAGAAAAGAATTGCATTAATGTTATCCATGATTTGTGCTGTTTCACTACTTGCAGCAGGATGTGGAAGCAATGAAAAAAAAGAAGCAGCAACAGAGGAAAAAACAACCAGTGATACGAAAACCGTTAAAATTGTTACAGGTGGAGATGGAGAACCATACAGTCTGATTGACAATGATGGTAAATGGACAGGGATAGATGCTGATATCTGGGCTGAAATAGAAGAACGTACTGGCTGGAAAGTAGAAGTAACAAAAACTACGTTTGATGCAGTATTTGGGGAATTAGATGCAGGCCGTGCTGATCTTGCCGCAAATTGTTTTGCAACTAAACCAGAAAGACTTGAAAAATATCTGGGTTCTATCCCATATTATGGCGATGCGCAGGCTATTGCCGTTGCGGCAGATAATACAGATATTCAAACATTTGATGATTTAAAAGGAAAAAGAGTTGGTATCACATCTGGACAGGCTAGCCAGACAATTATTGATGAGATGTCACAGGAAATTGGATTTGAAGTAGTAACTTATGAGCAATCCAATATTGGCTGTCAGGAACTTACTTTAGGAAGAATTGATGCTATGGCAAGTGCTGTCACTGTGTTTAATAACTACATGAAAGCAAATGATACAGAGGTACGTATGCTGGATGAAAAATTAACAGCTAACAATGTTGCTTATTTCTTCCCAAAAACAGACGATGGAAAAGCACTGTGTGAAGAAGTTGATAAAGTTCTCCAGGAAATGCTTGATGATGGAACAATTGCCAAAATTACAGAAAAATGGTTATTTGCAGATATGACCAAGTTGATTACTGAACAATAGATAAATGTAATACAGAAAGGGATTATTAGTGATATGGACAAGCCACTTGTAAAAATTGAGCATTTATATAAAGAGTTTGACAAAGAGACAAAGGTGTTGAACGACATCAACTTGTCAATTTTTAAGAATGAAATAATTGCTATTTTAGGACCATCCGGGACAGGAAAGTCAACATTGCTTAGATGCCTTAACTATTTAACGGTACCGTCTAAGGGAATTATTACAATAGGTGATGTCACTATCAATGCAGAAAAACACACAAAGAAAGAAATTCTTAATTTGAGAAGGCACTCATCTATGGTATTTCAGGGATACAATTTATTTAAAAATATGACAGCTTTAGAAAATGTAATGGAGGCTCAGATCCGTGTTCAAAAGAAAAACAAGAAAGAAGCGGAGAAGGTTGCATTGGAGCTGCTTGAAAAAGTAGGCATGTTTGACCGTAGAAATTTTTATCCTTCCAAACTGTCGGGGGGGCAGCAGCAGAGAGTCGGGATAGCCAGAGCACTGGCAGTTAATCCTAATGTTTTGTTGTTTGATGAACCAACTTCTGCATTGGATCCTGAACTTGTAGTTGAGGTTCTTAATACGATTAAAAAACTTGCCAATGAAGGGACAACAATGATTCTTGTTACTCATGAGGTGGCATTTGCCAAAGAAGTGGCTACAAGAGTTTTGTTTATGGATGAGGGCCGTATTGCGGCAGACGGAACCCCAGGCGAAATCATAGAAAATCCAGAACATCCCAGACTGCAGCAGTTTTTAAATTATGTAAATAGAGAATAGTCAATTTAGGATGCTGCAAAATGCCGGTCAGAAGGTGTTTGCGGCATCTTTTATTGTATAGTGATTTCAAGGAGAAAAAGATGAGTCCAGTTGAAAGAATAAAACAGGAAGCAAAAAATATAGAAGCGGATTTAATTCAGTTACGGAGACAGTTTCATAGAATGCCTGAATTATCGATGAAAGAATTTCGTACTTCTGAAAAAATTGCTGAGGAATTAGCAAAGATTGATAATATGAGAGTATTTAGAAACTTGGCGGGTAAAACAGGGGTCATGGGAATTCTGGAAGGAAAATATCCCGGAAAGTGTATTATACTCAGAGCAGATATAGATGCGTTGCCAATTAAAGAAGAAAATAGCCTGGCATTTAAATCGGAAAATCTGGAATGCATGCATGCCTGCGGTCACGATGCACATATTACCTGGATTTTAGGAAGTGCGATTGTATTAGGCAAACTTAAGGGAGAATTTCCTGGTACAGTAAAATTCGTTTTTCAGCCCGGAGAAGAGTTGGGGCTGGGTGCTGCTGAAATGATAAGGAAAGACAAGGTTCTGGAAAATCCTAAGGTAGATATGGCTTTTGCTGCTCACGCATGGCCTTCAATCGATGCAGGAAAAATTGGAATCGCGAGACGGTTTGCATTTGGATGTCCGGGAGGGTTTCAAATAAAAATTAAAGGTAAAGGGGGACATGGGTCATGGCCTCATGCAGCAGTTAATCCTATCATGACTGCAGCACAAATATGCATGACATTACCAAGAATTATTTCGGAAAGAATTGATGAAGTGGAGCCCCGGGTAATCAGTATAGGCTCGATACATGCCGGAAAAGAAGGTGTAGGAAATATAATACCAGACGAATGTGTTCTTGCAGGGACTGTCCGATCTACCAAGCCAGAAATTATGGATCAGATATTGGAAGAAATTGAGAATGTAATTAAAAACTGCTGCAGTCTGTTCGGTGCAGAGTATGAGTATAAAACGAATCACAACTTATGTGGTGTGGAAAACAATACAGACTTAATAGTGGACTGTAAAAATGCAGCTGAAAAAATGCTGGGTAAGGAACGGGTATTTATCGTAGAACAGGACAATTTGGGGGGAGAAAATTTTTCCGAATTTAGTAAAAGGATTCCTTCAGTCTATCTTTACGTGGGAATAAAAAATGATGAGCTCTGTGAACCATTTGTTTTACATAGTCCTCAATTTATGTTGGATGAATCGGTATTGATAAAAGCAGTTCAAGTTTTTGCAGGAATTGTATTTGAGGTTAATAATTAATAAGGTCATATATTCATACCGGGCATAAGAAAGTGTTATGTTTCTTTTCCCGGTAAGTAAGTGAATTTTATCATATGATTAATCTGAATATAAAGCAGATTCAACTAAAGCTGAAATACAGAAGCAGAAGGACTCCAAGTATTATTCGATACCATCCAAATGCAGTAAAATCATGCCTTTTGATAAAACTCATTAAAAATTTTATGACCAGTATAGAAGTAAAAAACGCAATCAAGGTTCCAATACCTAAGATTAAAAGTTCTGGGCCTGTAAAAGCTAACCCAAACTTGAGTATTTTAATAGCACTTAGACCGAACATAACCGGAACTGCCAGAAAAAAAGTAAATTCAGCGGCAGCAACACGTGATACGCCGATCAGCAAAGCACCTACGATTGTAGCGCCTGAACGTGATGTTCCCGGTATAATAGAAAGTACCTGAAACAGCCCGATTATCAGCGCAGTCTGATAAGTGATATCGTTTATCGTATTTATACTGGGATTACGTGTTTTATTCCATCGCTCAATGATGATAAACGCTATTCCATAAAGAATTAATGCTCCTGCAATAACCCAGGGAGTACGGAAATGTGCTTCAATATACGTATCAAACAAAATAGTCACAATTGCGCCCGGAATACATGCGGCAACAACTTTAAACCAGATAGAAAATGTATCCTTTTTTAGCATCAGTTTATTTTTGCCGTCTAATTGAAAAGGGAACATTTTGTTCCAAAATAATACTACCACAGCAAGAATTGCGCCAAGCTGAATGACAACAAAGAACATTTCTTTGAAGGCATCACTTGCATTTAACTTTAAAAACTCATCAACAATCAACATATGCCCGGTACTACTGATTGGAAGCCATTCGGTAATTCCTTCCACTATTCCAAGAAATATAACTTTAAGAATTTCAGTAAAATCTAATATCAAAAATAGTCTCCTCCTTTCATTATTATTCGCCTTATTTGTGTGTGGCGTATCTCTATTATCAATTTAAATGTCCAAAGAAGCAAGACACTAATTATCACAAGACGTAAAAACAAGACACTTTTCGTGTCTAAGCACTATTCTGAAATTTATTTCAGGTTCTTTACAAGAGATAAATACTGATGTAGTATCAGAATATAAAGGGAAAAATAAGGAAGGGAGAGGAGTGACGGATGATTCTACCATAAAGTCGTGTATAAATGCGGCAAGGAAAAGGGGAAAGAAGGTAGTGGTGGATATGATCTGCGTTTCTGATCTTAAAAAAAGGATTGAAACTGTTGAGGAGTTGGGAGCAGATGTAATTGCTGTTCACACAGGTGTGGATCAGCAGCGGGCAGGCAGAACACCTTTGGACGATTTGAGAGAAATGCGGAAGTATGCTAAGAGAGCGGAACTGGCTGTTGCCGGGGGAATCAGTGCTAAAACAATTGCAGATTACCTAAAATATAAGCCTGAAATTATTATAGTGGGTAATGGAATTGTAAAAGCTCAAAATCCTGCAGAAACTGCAAATTTGATAGGGAAATATGTACATAGACAGGAGAAAAGTTAAATGGAGATAAAAGTGCATATAGAAAATATCTTAAATGAGTTGTCCTCTAATCTAAAGTTTATTGAGGAGGAACAGCTGAACGTTTTCAAAGAAACTATTTTGAAAGCAGGACACATTTTTACTGCAGGAGCAGGGCGCTCTGGAGTTGCAGTCCGTGCATTTACCAACAGGCTGATGCAGCTTGGGTTTTCTGTCAGCATGGTAGGTGAGATTTCCAGTCCACATTCTCGGAAAGGTGATCTTCTTATTATAGGTTCTGGTTCCGGAGAGACAGAAAGTCTTATTGCTTTGGCCCAGAAAGCGAAGAAAAGTGGTGTGAAAATAGCACTCATTACCATGGCTCCAAAATCAACACTGGGTCAGCTGGCAGATGTCCTATTAGTATTGCCTGGGATGTCTCCCAAACAAAAAAAGCAGCAATCAGGTATCCGGTCAATTCAGCCAATGGGTTCCTCGTTTGAGCAATTACAGTTTTTGACCTATGACGGTATTATTCTTGAATTGATGAGTGTAATGGATGAATCTTCTCAGACAATGTTTCTTAGACATGCTGACTTTGAATAGCAGAAATAAAGTAAATTAGAAATAGGAGGAAATAATGATGATAAAAATGGGAATTATGGGTGCAGGAGCAATTGCAGTTAAGATGGCAGCCACTATCCGCGGTATAGAGAATGTGGAAGCTTATGCTATTGCGGCAAGAGACATGAAAAGAGCTCAGGAATTTGCAAACGAACATGGCTTTACTAAGGCATACGGATCTTATGAAGAAATGCTGAAAGATAAATCGGTGGATCTGGTGTATATCGCTGTTCCTCATACGCATCACTATACTTGCGCAAAAATGTGTTTGGAAGCGGGAAAACATGTATTGTGTGAGAAATCTTTCTGTGTGAACGCCGAACAGACAAAAGAAATCATTACAATGGCGGAAGAAAAAAAATTACTGTTGACCGAAGCTATCTGGACAAGATATATGCCCTCTCGAAAAATAATTAATAATATTATTGAAAGTGGGGTTATTGGAGAAGTTACCTCATTAACTGCAAATCTTGGATATGAACTTAGTGAAGTTAAGCGAATTTGGGATCCAAAACTGGCAGGTGGAGCTCTTTTGGATGTAGGAGTCTATTTGATTCACTTTGCCAGAATGGTATTTGGAGAAAAAGAGGCGGAAATTACTTCAAAGGCGCAATTTAAAAACGGCGTGGATATGATTGACAGTATTATTATGACTTATGAGGATGGAAAGGTAGCAACAATGCAGTCTAATGTAAATGCTGTACTAAACAGGAATGGTTCTATTTTTGGTACTAAAGGTTACATTGAAGTTAAGAACATCAATAATCCTCAGGAAATCAGGGTCTTTGATTCTAAGTATAAAGAGATAGAAGTGTTAACAGTTCCGGAGCAGATCACCGGTTATGAGTATGAAGTAGAAGCTTGTGTAAGAGCCATTGAACAAGGTGAGAGTGAATGCCCGGAAATACCACACGCTGAGACCATTAAAGTCATGGAAATAATGGACGGTATTCGGAAGTCATGGGGGTATGAAATACCGGAATTAAATTAGTAGGTCTAGATACAGTGAGTAGAGGAAAGATATTAAATCTTTCCTCTTTTGTAATTACTTATTGTTTATCATTTTGCCTTCGATATTGTTCCGGCGTCAGACCGGTATGTTTCTTGAACACCCGAAAAAAGTATTTAACATTCTCATATCCTGTGGACCGGGCAATTTGATACATTTTACGGTTGGTATGGATAAGTTGCTGCTGTGCGCTCTGGATACGAAGTTCGTTTAAATAGTTAACAAATTTTTTGCCCGTACGCTCTTTAAATAATGTGCTCAGATAGCTGCGGTTGATGAAAAAAAGTGAAGAGATAAACTCTTGAGTAAGATTCTTTTGAATGTTACGCTGCATATAAATTTTTATTTTTTCGATGACATCATCTATTGCATAGATACTTTGGGGACGTATCATATTTGTAATATTTAGAAAAAATTGTGTGTAATATTTTTCTAAATCTTCAATGGTAAAAATATGACTGATTACATTTTGCATGCTGCTTGAAACAGCTGGTGTATTCGCATTCAAGTATTCGTTTAAAATTATACGGCACTGATTAGAAAGCTGATAGCAGTGATACTTTACATCTGCCAGTGTGCAGCCTTCTATGGTTTTATAATAAGTAAACAAATCTTTAGTAAGATTAATTACTTCATTATCCATACCGGCCTCAATACGAAAGAGGAATTCATCTGTCTTATCCCATATAATCTGATGGGGCTCAGCATCGCCATTATAAAAATAACAATTGGTGCTACCATTTTTTAGGGTCTGGTAATCCAGTGCGTGAGAAGTCTCGGTATAGGCAGTATTTAATTCGGCCAAACCTGAGTGAGTGTTGCTGATTCCAGCAATGCCTGACATTTGTTGTTCTTCCATCCAGGGAAGAAGTGCATTTAAAATTTGTCTTGCAAGCTGCCTGTCTGGCAAAGAACCTTCATGGGGCAGGAAAAGAATAATAAATCCCAGATTTGCAGTTTCAGCACCGGAGATATAGAGCGCTAAATCACCGAAACCATGTTCGCTTAACCAGCTTCTTACTACACCACCAGGGTCAGATACTGTAAAGTGAAGGCTTAAAAGAAGTAAATTGTGTGTATCGTTTATAAAGTTTAATTTTTTAGATGTAAGCATAGTGCTATTTACATGATATCCCAAAATAAGATTATAAAGAAGCTGTATGTCATAATCATAATTGGCCTGTTCTTTTTCTGCGGTAAGTATTTGTGTATTAAGCTCGGTTCTTTTTTCGAATCGATCAATCACTTGAAGGACGCAGTCGCGAATCATCTCTCTGCTAAAGGGCTTTAAAAGATATTCTACAGCCTTAGCTGAAAATGCTTGTTTTATATAATCAAAATTACGATAGCCACTTATGACAATCAGAGGTATTTCTGAAAAATGCTCACTCAAATAAGGCAATAGTTCCATTCCGTCCATCTCAGGCATCTGCATATCCAGGATGACAAAGTCTGGATGAAAATCTCTGATCATCTTTATTCCGGATATCCCATTATCAGCTTCTCCTATACAGGTAACATTATCACAGGTGGTATAAATTTTTTTTATTGTTCCCTTGCGGATAAGTTCTTCGTCATCGATAATGATATAAGTATACATAAGAGATTTTTCCTTTCGTCTATTGTTATTCACTAGTTTTTAAAGCAGATTGGCTCTGGGTATCGGTAGTCATTACCGGAATCAAAATAGTTATCCGAGTGCCTCTGGTCTCCTCGCTTTCAATTTGCAAACCGTAACCCTTACCATAATAAAGTTCAATTCTAGAATGAATATTTTTTAATCCAATACTTTGTTTATTACGATGTCCAAGCTCGGTAAAAGTAGCCTCTTCTAATAGTTTTTTCTGCAGCTCAGAACGTGTTTCTTTAGTCATGCCTTGTCCATTATCAGAAATAGTAAGGCATAAATTAAAAGTCTGTTTACGTGCAGAAATGGTAATAATATCTCCACGAGTACAATAATTCAAGCCGTGATACAACGCATTTTCCACAAGGGGCTGTAAAATCAATTTCAGAACTTTTTCCTGATATAAGTCACCGGGTATATTAAGCCGCAGAGAAAAGCGATTACTGAAACGAATCTGCTGAATGGATACATAATCCTGTACATGGTGTAATTCTTCTTCAAGAGTGACAAGTTCACTCTGTGTTTTGATTGAGTACCGAAACATATTACCAAGAGCAATAGACATAGTCGAAATTTGTTCATTATCATCCAGTTCAGCCATACTTGTAATAGATTCCAGTGTATTAAACAGAAAATGCGAGTTAATTCTGGCTTCTAATGATTTCATTTGAGCATCCAGAAGAATCAATTTATCTTTATAGTTCCGCTTAATCGAAGTATCCAGAGTTTCCAGCATCCGGGCATATTCGTTATAAAGAGTTCCGATTTCATCCATCTTGTTCATATAGGGACTGGAGAATGAAAGATTATGTTCATCTTGTTTTGACATTGTTTTACTTAAATGCTCCAAAGGAGCTACCAGGCTTTTTGTGGTTAAATATGTTAAAATAAGATAACCTAAAATACAAATTAAAGCCAGTGCAAGAAGAACGGGGCCCATCAAATTATATGTATCAAAAAGGGCATCATAGTTAAAGCTTGCGGTCAATGTTAAAGGTGCAATTGATAAACTTGTTTTCTTGACTTCTCTATCAGATCTAAAAAAGTCTTTATTTAATCCGTCTACATTGGAGTAGAGAACTATATTATTCTTTTCATTTTCAATAGAAAGTAGTGTCATGTCCGGCAGCACGTTTATATTGGTCAAATCTAAAATTTCCGGGTCACAATCTACAAGTATAATACCGAGAAATTTATGAGTATAGATATCGATTACACTTCTGGCAAAATAGATAGAACTGCTGCTGTCATTAAACATCCCTTCACTGGTATTTGTGCTGATATAGTATTTTCCTTCTAAGTCTATTGTATCCTGATACCAGGAATCCTGAGTTGGGTCATAGTTCGTTGTCATACGGCTGTATTGCTCGTTAGAACAATTAAATACAACACCAGTGGGAGTAAAAAGATAAATTCCGTGTATTGATTCATTGGAGACCATAAGGTTCTGAAAAATAGAGTTACAATACTGATTTGCTTTGAAGATATCATAGGAAGTATATGATTTGGATTCATCAGCAAAAGTTTTTAATGTCTCAACAATAGAATATTCAGTTTCGTTAGAGTAAAAAGTAAGAAAACTAATACTTTGACTGATACTGTTTAATGTAGCATTTGCCTCAGAAACCGCATTATGGAAAATGGTATTTGAGTACTCGTCCATTCTTTGCCAGGTATTTTGTTCATAGCGATAATAAGAAAAGTAAATGACTGCACAGAGCGGCAGGATAGCAAGGAATGAATAAATCATAAAGAACTTGGTACGTAACTTCATAATAAAACTCCTTCTAATGAAATGTAGTAAGTCCAAAAAAAGTATACTATAAAATCCGACAAATGTATACCATGAGTATGCTAATATGAAATATATAAGAGAAGACCGCAGATTAAGATCTGCAGAAAAGGGAGGGTAATATATGAAAATGAAAAAGATAATTTCTCTTTGTTGTGTAACTGCACTTACTGTATCTATGCTGGCCGGATGTGGAGGAAATGCTAAATCTGAAGATAAAAAAGAGGATTCAGGGCAGGCAGCAAGCACATCTGACGGACAGTATGACCGAGAGGCAATTGAAAATGCAGGAGATATTACAATAACAATGATGATTTCCGGCGTTGCGACAGACAATGATTTTGAGACAGAGCAGTTACCTAAGCTGGTCAAAGAAAAGTGGCCGAATGTAACGCTGGAAGTAACCAAACTGCCGGATGACAATTATTATACTTCGCTTAAGACGAAACTAGCTTCTGGAGAATGCCCGGATATTATTCTGACCCAGCCAATGTATGCGGGATCTAATTCAAGTTATGCACCGGCAGAAGCCGGTTATCTTGCATCTTTGAATGAGTTGGATTCTCTTAATAATATGACGGATCTGGATGCTGTGACTTATAACGATCAGGTAG
>POVV01000029.1_pt1 | contig 151298 bp, 146 predicted proteins | sample 1560271 | NCBI WGS metagenome assembly POVV01 (sample SAMN08337232, study PRJNA429181) | Bioreactor metagenome, whole genome shotgun sequencing project. | biome: cows' rumen and soil; feature: anaerobic; isolation source: anaerobic chemostat enrichment culture, galacturonate as sole carbon... | reverse complement strand
CCGGTCCAACAGGTCTTGCTGGTCCAACAGGCCCCACGGGAGCAGACGGAGTGACAGGTCCATCAGGAGCAACAGGTCCAGCAGGAACCCCTGGAGGTCCGTCAGGTCCAACAGGCCCAACAGGTCCAACAGGTTCAACAGGACCAACAGGCCCAACAGGTCCAACAGGAGCTACGGGATCGGGAAATTCTCTTATGACATTTGCTAGTAACGGAGAGGCACAAGTAAGGTCTGGTCCGGATGGTTATCCAGGTCGTATTACAGTTATAGGAACGGGCAACCATTATTATACTGATGAGACTACACCGCCAACCACATTTGTAATAAATCCTGCGGCCAGTGGCACATCAATGATGTATCCTCAGCCTATGCCTATGAATGGCTTAGTTACGGCATTAAGCGCATTTTATGTTTGCACAACCGCAGCTACCACCGGTGATAATTCCGTAATGGAGGTGCTGCTTTATGTATCAGACCCTCCTACCAACACCTTTACAACGACGGGAGTTAGTGTTTCGTTTAACCTTCCCACTTCTGTTCCTGTGGGACAATATGCTACATTAACAACGCAAGTGGATCCTCCGGTAGCCATAAGTGAGTCATCACTTCTTTTAATTGTGGTATTACTATCTAATAGTGAAACTGCAGGTGCGGTTAGCTTGGGCGTTAATGTCAATGCATCGCTTACGATTACGTTTGAGTAAATAAGATATAAAAATTTTGTAAACCATTTGATAGAATTAGCCGAGGCAGCAGTGAGAGCCTCGGCTTTTCTTTGTGTTCCAAAGGGCGGTTTTAGTTAAGTTTCAGATGTATTAACTGGTTGGATTAAAATGGTAACAAAACTGCATTGCTTTGATTTTAGTAGAATTGTACAATTAAAATTAATGTATAAAGGGTATAAAGTCAGGGGGAGTTTCAAAACTGCAATAAAGTTTTTGGATTCTGCAAAAAGATAAGGCTCTGACCGTAAGCAAATTTGATACTATATTTTTAGGAAGAAAGGGTGTAAAAAAGATGATTAAATGGGTTGTTGTGGATATGGACGGGACTTTGCTGAATGATGAAGACAAAATTTCTGAGAGAACCAAACGCTGTCTTATAAAATGCCAGGAACTCAACATTCGTATTATATTAGCAAGCGGAAGAAGTTACACCAGGTTAATGCCATATGCCAGAGAACTGAATATGAGTTCTTTTGAAGGAAGACTCATAGAGGTAAATGGAATGTCTGTTTATGAGTTGAAGACAGGAAGCAGACGCATTATACGCAGGCTGTATAGAGAAGAAATAGAGAAGTTGTTTACCTTCTGTCAGAAACTGCAGACAGAGGTCCAGTGTTTTCAAGATGATGCCGTCTATTACTGGATACCAAAGTGGCAAGAAGAAAAGAAAAGAGAAGAACGTATCCGCCGTAATCTTCCTGACGAGCATCCGGACCTGGGAGGGGCATGGAGCTGGGTCACGGATGCAAGAGATGGTTATCCATTGCAGGTAAAAGTGGAAAATGTAGGACAGGTTCCAGAAACAGTTAATAAAGTAAATTGTTGTTCTGACTCGGAGTCAAACCAGCGTAATTTTCTGGCATTAAAGAATCAGTTCAGCAATGAATTTGAAATTGTCAGGTCATGCCCCCGTTTAATAGAAATTTCTCCCGGAGGTATTACTAAGGGTGCAGCATTAAGAATGTTGATGGAAGAAGAATCCGTCTCTCCTGACGAAGTAATTGTCTTCGGTGATGGGGAAAATGATGTGGACATGTTTAGGTCAGTTACGTACAGTTATGCCATGGAAAATGCAGAAGAATTTATAAAAAAACAGGCACGGATGGTTACGGCAGCGAACACACAGGACGGTATAGCTGTTGTTTTGGAAGAACTGATAAAAGGGATGCAAGTATGATGAAGAGAAAAATAAAACAAAGACAGATCGACATCTTAAAACTGCTGGTTACTTCTACATCCCCTATTGAAGTAGAGGCTCTGATAAATAAATTTGGAAAGAGCGAGAGAACTATACGGTATGACATCAGGGAGCTTAAGGAAATATGTGCAGCCAAGAATATAGCGGTTAAGTACAAAACAAAATTAGGATATTATATTCCTGCTGAGCAAAAAGGTCTTTGTTCCCAGATTCTTGTTGATGCAGGCAAAAAAGCAGAGCCTAAGGTCTATCCGGATGTTGAATCGGACAGGATACAACATTTATATTTTTATTTCGTGGTGAAGGACAGGAAAACTATAGCAGAGCAGATAGCAGCAGATTTTTATGTTTCCCGATCAACATTGATCCGCGAAATAACCAGATTCAATGAGTTTTTTAAAGGAGAGATTTATTTATCCTCATTTAAAACAGGTGGATACAAAATGGCAGGGAACGAATTTGTTATACGTCATACGGGCATGAACTATCTGGCCCAGTGTTTTAAGGGCAGCTATACGACAGAAGACTGGTTTTTACTTTTGCCGGAAGGATTAAAAAATGATTTGGATCTCCAGACGATTACAGTAATTAGTAATCACATTAAAAAAATAAATGCAAAATATAATGTATGGCTTTCTAATTCTGCCTTTATTCATTTGCTATGTTATTGCATAATTCGTCATCTGCGCCTTCGGAGCAGTCAATCTACAGCAGGAACTACAAATACTGGTATGTTTGGCGGTTATTCAGCTGAACTGTTAATGACACCGGGCTGTAATGCTGAGCTTACTGCTGAGGAAATAAATAATATACAGTGTATCCTGAATGAAAATGAAATTATGGTCAGCAGTCAGGCCGTAGATGATATTCGTTTGCAGAAGAGTCTTCAGAAAATTATGGAACTTCTGTTTAGTCATGAAGAAGAAAGCAGCTATGTATATGATTTAAAAGGTCTTTATAATGATTTATTTGAACATCTCAAAAATGCCATTTGTTTCTGTGAACCTAAAACCAGTCAGGAAAACAATAATTATGTGGTAATTCATGAAGTGAAGGAGCATTACCCCTATTTTTATCAGGAAGCTAAAAACTGTTCACGCATACTGGAAACAGACTTTCATATTACATTTACGGAAACAGAAATTTGTTACATAGGAATTTATCTGTATAAGAACTGCAGAGAAAAAAATCAGATGAAAAAGAATGTGCTTCTTGTATGTGCTACAGGAAAAGGATTATCTCATCTATTATCCATTAGATTAGAAAACACATTTCCCTATATCCGGATAGCAGATCAAATATCTCCATTTCAGCTTTCAGGCCTAAAGCATAAGAAAAATATTGATTTTATTATTTCGACTATACCATTAGATGATGTTCATATTCCGGTAGTTAAAATATCCAGAATATTATCTAGTGAAGATATCCAGAGAATTCAGGAATTTCTGGATTACAGTAAACTTGTTGATGAAATTCCGCTGGAAGAGCAGGCAAATGCTTCTTTTAACTCGAAATCTGATCCATTTCAAATAGAGAAGGCAAATACACTTGAACTGTCGTCTGGTAATCTGGCAGCTTCGGCTACGGCCATCAGTAAATTGATTTTAACATTACTGGAGTATACGTCAAAATTTCCGAAAGGGTACCGGCTGGAACAGGATGCTCTTCTTGGATTAATTATTCATATGAGCATGGCAATCCCAAGATGGTTCGAGAATGACAAAAAGGATTCACAAAATGATCTGGCTGAATACGAAATGATTGCTGAAAAACATGGTGTCATCTTTGAAATCATGGAACGGTTTTTTGATCTGGTAGAAAAATCGTTAAAAGTAAAAATACTTGTAAAAGAGAGAATCGCGTTTTTCTTATACATTATCTTAAAGGAGGAGAGTTAAACATGAAAACATTGACCATTAAACGGGGTATGCTGGTTTCTCCTGTAAATGGGTATTACAAAACGGTCAAAGATATTTTGATCCGGGACGGCAAAATTTTCGCCATTGAAGATTCTATTGAGCCAGAAGGACAGGTTATTGATGCAGATGGGTGTGTTGTGGCTCCGGGGTTTATAGACATCCATACACATTGCTTTCCTGATACTTTTCTTGGAATGTCTCCGGACATACTCGGTATCCAGAAAGGTAGTACCACTATACTTGATGCCGGAAGCAGCGGTGCAGACAATTATGAAGTCTTTCGGGAAAAATATATTCACCAATGTAAAACAAAGGTATTTACACTTTTAAATCTTTCCAGTGAAGGATTGATTCATGGACATGAACTGGATGATATGGTAAAGATCAATGTGGAAAAGGCAAAAAAAGTTGTTTCCAAATATCCGGAGAATATAGTTGGATTAAAAGCACGGGCTTCTGCCAGTGTTGTGGGAAATATGGGACTTTCCCCTATCGCTCTGGCCGCCAAGACTGCGCATGAGCTGAAAAAGCCTCTTATGGTACACGTGGGCAACTATCCGCCGGCACTGACTGAGGTGTTAGAACTTCTGGACAAGAATGATATCATTACTCATGCTTATCATGGCAAACCGGGAGGTATTCTTACAGAAGAAAATCACATTATTGAAGAAGCAGAAATGGCAAGAAAAAGAGGCGTCAAATTTGATATTGGACATGGATCCGCAAGTTTCAGTTATCGTGTCTACAAACAGGCGCTGAAAGAGAATTTTGATTGTGATATGATATCCAGCGATCTGCATATGGAAAACTATGAAGGACCTGTTTTTAATATGGCGGCAGTTGTAAGTAAACTGGTTAATTGTGGAGAAAGTCTGGAAAATGCAATTTCAAAATCTACATATGTACCGGCAGCTCATTTTGGCCTTAATGGATTAGGTGAGCTCGCAGTAGGGAAAATCGCAGACATTAATGTAATGGCCCTTAAATCTTGTAATGAAGAAATTCAGGATTCTGTTGGGGAAAAGCTGATTTTGGATAATAAACTTCAATTTATAAAAACTATTTATAGCAGAGGTAACGAGAGTGAAATTTTTGAACACACTATTAGAAAATAATGATTTAGATCCATCAATAAAGGAAGAAGTAATTGAATCATACAAATTAATAAAGGAAAAGGTAAAAGGTCTTGGGATTCTTATGGATGAAGATGCTGAATTTATGTTCAGCAATCATATTTTATCCTTTTTGAAAAGAGTAAAATCACATTCTTTTGTGGAGGATATGAGTCAGGAATTTGATCAGATCTCGCCCCATGTATTTAGCATGGCAGAAGGTTTAATAAAAGAGTTTTTTGAAAAGGAAAGTATCCCGATCAATAAAACAGAGGTATTTTTGGTGGCAACTCATTTAGAAATTGCAATACAAAAACAAGAGGAGGAAGTGAGAAATGAGTAAAGAAATTTTAGTAGTAATTGGTCATCGGATGGGAAAGGGACAGGCGGTTGCCCGTGGTGTGGAAAAAGCTGGCGGAAAGGTACATGTAATTCCAGGTATGGCGGCAGACATGAAGCTTGGAGATGTGATGCATGAGATGAATGCTGATCTTGGAATTAGTTTCTGTGGAAGTGGCGGAGCAGGAGCGTTGACAGCAAAAAACAAATATGGATATACAGCTAAATCAGAGCTGCGCTCAGTAGAAGCTGCCTGCACGGCCGTGGAGGAAGGATGCAAAGTTGTTGGTCTTGGATTTCTGGACGTAGAGGAATTAGGAGAACGTCTGGTAAAAACTTATCGTAAAGTTTATGGAGATGAATAAAATGAAGAATGAGTTGGCAGGAAAGCAACTACTTTGTGAAAAAGAACACGAAATGGTGTTGACTATGCAGGGAGAATCTCTGAAGGATGTCACAGGTAAGTTATTCCAGGCGATGCGAAAGCAGGTTTTTCAGGATATTAAAGAACCTATTATCCATATGGAGGCTGTAGGAGTATATTTCGAGAAAATAGAATCTAAAAAAACGACTGAGCATTTTATGCTTTTTTTCTGGCCAAGGGAAAAGGCAAGTTATACTGTAACAGCAAAAATAGTTGTTAAAATTAAATATCTAAACATTACAGAGGAGGGTTTATAAATGGCAGAAATTTTGATTTATTCATTGATTATTGGAGCAATTGCGGGCGGCTGTATAGCAGCTGGTGCAGCTCGTATGTTCCATGCGCCGGAAGTTCAGGCAATGGGAGCATTTAGAACACTTGGAGAGATGAACGCTTGCTCAGGCGATCCTATAGCACATTTTTCTTTTGGTCTGGGATTCTTCTTTTCCGCAGCAGCGTCTACGGTGGCGGCAGGAGCACTGACAGGTGAAGTACTTCATCGTATTGTTCCTAACTGGAGCGCATCTATTTTGCTCTTAAAGAATAGAAATGTTGAGGAAACAGTATGGAACCCACGTAAAATGATGCTTGCCGGTGCAGCAGTTGGTGCTGTAGTAGTTACTTTCTTAAATACAATGGCACGTCTGATACCGGAAAAATTGTCACTGGTAGCACAAAATGTGTTAACACCTGCAACCGGATGGTTAATAAATCCAGTAATGCCTGCTATATTCTGGCTGGCTGCTCTTGACGGAGGAAAATACACCGGAATGTGGGGAACTGTGTTGGGTGGTGTTTCAGCACTAGTTTCCGGTAATGCTGTTCCGGGAATTGTACTTGGTATTTTAATTGGTAAATCTGCTGAAGAAAATGGATACAAGAGCAATATGGTAAGAATTTTGATTGCTATTGTTGTAGTTATGTTCATTGCTATTGCATACTTCAGAGGATTTTTTACAAAGCTTATCTAATTAAAGAACAATAAATCGGAGGAATCAAAATGGAGAAAAGAACTTTCACAGAAAAATTTGATGCTTTTATGATGAAAGACAGTACATTTATTTTACTTGTCATGGGTGCAGCAGCAGCTATATTTGCGGGTACATATATGTTTATTACTTTGGGAACAGGGGCATTTAACGAGATTTCAATTGTTGCAATGCTGACAGATGGTATGGATACCGGTGATTATGCAGCGGCGGCAGGATTTGCAGCAGGATTTTTGATTGCCCGTATTTTAGAGGGACCGCTGGTAGGTCTGATGGATATCGGAGGAAGTTTGATGACCGGTGTTGGTGTAGGTATACCGGCGGTATTCTTGTCAATGGGCTGGAAATTCCCGTTTTCCAATTTTTTATCCGCACTTTTGGTGGGTGCGTTAGTGGGACTGGCAATTGGTGTTATTATTATGGTCATTCGTAAAATTGTACCAGATGGTGTTGCTGTTGGAGGAACCAGCATTATGATGGGAGCTGGTAATGCCTGCGGGCGTTATCTTGCGCCAATGATCGTCGTAGCTGCTGCTCAGTATAATCCTTATGCAGGAATAGGTTCTGTTCTTGGCTCGGCTTTATTTTATAAATGGGGCAAGGAAATGACAGGTGGAGCTATTCTTGGAGCAATGATTCTTGGAGCAATCTTTTTATAAAAGGGAGATGTAAAAAAATGAGTATTTATCAAAAAATTGGATTGAGAAGAGTGGTTAATGCATGTGGACGAGTCACTATCCTGGGTGTTTCAACACTAAGTGATGATGTCGCACAGGCAGCAATTGAAGGCGGACAATCCTATGTGGTTATTGAAGAACTTATTAATCGTGCAGGAGAAATAATATCCACTTATACTGGTGCAGAAGACAGTTGTGTAACGTCCTGCGCTTCAGCAGGTATCTGCCTGACTGTGGCGGGCCTTGTTTCCCAGGGGCGTAAGTCAATAATGGACAGACTGCCGGATTCCACTGGACTATCCAATGAAATTATATTACAGAAAGGTCATGCTATAGAATTTGGTGCACCCATAAACACAATGATCAGACTTGGCGGAGGCGTTCCTGTTGAGGTGGGAACAGTTAATGAGATCTGTCCGGAAGATATTGAAGAGGCGATTACAGAAAAAACAGTTGCACTTCTTTATGTCAAGAGTCATCATTGCGTACAAAAGGGAATGGTCTCCATTGAGGCTATGCGCGATATTGCACATCGTCACAATCTGCCTCTTATGGTTGATGCAGCAGCAGAAGAAGATTTTCGTAAATACATTGCACTGGGTGCTGATCTGGTAGTTTACAGCGGCGCTAAGGCTTTGGAAGCTACAACATCTGGATTTGTAACCGGAAAAAAGAAATACATAACGAATATTAAAAAACAATATCATGGAATAGGCCGTCCAATGAAGGTCGGTAAAGAAGGAATTGCGGGACTTTTAAAAGCACTTGAGCAATATGAGAATAAAGATATGGAAAAGAGCTTTTCCGAAAACAAGGAAAAAGTGCATTATTTATGCGAGGAGATCAACAAAATTCATGGTCTACGTGCTGAGCAGATACAAGATGAAGCTGGCCGTGCGATCTGTCGTGCAAGAATTTCTCTGGATCCTGCAGTGAATAATAAAAAGACGATTGCAGATATTAAACACTCTCTGGAGGCGGGGGACCCCTGTGTCTATGCGAGAGCCGAGTTTTTGAATCTGGGAAAAATAGATTTGGATCCCAGACCTTTGATTGAGGGAGATAAAGAACTGATTGTGAATAAATTAAAAGAAATTATGGAGGATTAAAGTGTCTGGTATTAATTATTATAATGACAGAGTTTGTTTAAACGTTTTAGCAGGAAGTCTTGAAAATGCAGAAGAAATTTATAAAGCAGCAGAAAAGCACGTAGAAGTGGGAGTTCTTTCAGCAAATTATCCTGATGTGAACAGCGCTGTTGAAGATATGAAAAAGTACATGGAGGTTTTGGAAGGAAATCTTTCCGTAGGTCTGGGGGGCGGAAATCCTAAACAGTGGAAAGCCGTTGCTGAAATCGGAAAAGAAATTAAAGCCAATCATTTCAATCAGGTTTTCTCAGCAGTAGGTTACACAAGAGCAAACATAGGCAGTGATGAAAATCATATTAATGCGCTGGTATCGCCAACAGGAAAAGCCGGAATGCTGAAAATCTCAACAGGTCCTCTTTCACAGGATTGCCCGGAACCTGCAATTGTTCCTGTTGATACAGCAATTGCCATGATCAAAGAAATGGGAGGAAACTCTATTAAATTTTTCCCAATGGGGGGATTGAAACATAAAGAGGAATTAAAAGTCGTTGCAGAAGCGTGTGCAAAAAATGACTTTATCTTAGAGCCTACAGGAGGTATTACACCGGAAAACTTCAGAGAGATTATGGAAATTATCCTGAATGCAGGTGTTAAACAAATTATTCCTCATATCTACAGTTCTATTATTGATAAGGAAACAGGCAACACAAAAATCGCTGAGGTAGAGAATCTTCTGAATATTGTCAAAGAACTTGTATAATTCTGATAGTACCGCCCAATGGTAAAAGTTGGGTGGTATTTTTCGGCAAATAAGTGAATGAAATTCACTCATTGACGTTTTGTTCTTGTTGTGCTACACTATTCAGAGGAAAGGGAAATCAGACAATGGAAAGCAGGAGGTAAAAAATAGAATGGCTCGTATATCAAAAGAACCAGAAATACGAAAACAAGAAATATTGGATGCTGCTTTAGCTTTGTTTTACGAAAAGGGATATGAAAAAACATCTATGACGGATATAGCGAATAAGATTGGGGTAGCTCAGGGTTTGTGCTATCGATATTTTTCTTCTAAAGAAATTTTGTTTGATTGTTCCATACAAGAGTATGCAAACAGACTGGCAGATAAGATGAAAGCAATTCTTTATAATGACAGCCTGACCTTATCACAAAAGCTGGAACAAACACCATCTTTTATGGATTTTGAAAAAGATGACAGTATTCATTATAAACTATTCCACAACGAAAATAGTAAGAAAATACATGACCAGTTATCTATGAAGGTCTGTGAAATAATGGTTCCTGCCGTTGCTGAATTGTTCAAAAAAGCAAATGAAGAGGGAGAAATACACCTGACGGATATTGAGACAGCAGCTTCTTTTTCTGTATATGGACAGCTAGGTATACTGTTGAATAATCAAATGTCTGGCTCAGAAAAAATAGCAAGAATCAAAGAATTTCTTAAACTTATACTGCAAATATAACTATGACCCTGCTTTTACACGCAGGGTTAAAAATTGAACATTAAATGAATGAAATTCATTCAAAAAAGGAGAATAGGATGACTTCGAACATTGATTTTATCAACGCTGATACAAGAAAAGCTTTTATGAAAATGGCACAGCCCATGATGGCTGCTATGTTTTTAAATCTGGCCTATAACATCATGGACAGTATTTGGGTAGGTAATCTATTAGGAGAAACAGCTATGGCAGCTTTGACATCTTCCACACCGGTTATATTACTTTTAACTGCAATCGGAATGGGAGCGACCAATGGACTTTCTATTATTCTTTCGCAAAAAATAGGTGCCGGAGACAAAAAAGAAGTAAACAGTTTAGTCACTACTTCATTTGTTGGGGCAGTTCTGTTTTCCGTTGCATTAACAATTATCCTGGAGTTAGGTTTGCCCAAAATCTTACAGTTTTTAAATACTCGTGCTGAACTTTTTGATATGGCCTACGATTATCTGGCAGTTTATTTGCTGGGTTACATTTCAACATTTCTCTATTTGTACTTTTCCTCTCTTTTGCGGAGTTATGGAAATACCTCTCTGCAAGCCATTTCAATTTTACTGTGTACTATTTTAGACTGTATTCTGAATCCCATTTTTATTAAGTGGATCGGATTTAATGGTGCAGCAATTACAACAATCATTTCAGAGAGTATCTCCGTTATTATTTTGGCTGTTTATTTAGTGAAAAAGAAGCTATTTTCCCTGCATTGTTCGCTGATTAATTTTTCTTTTATTAAGCCTATGATAAAAAATGCTCTGCCTGCTATCGTACAACAAAGTATTCCTGCCATCAGCACCAGCTTTTTGACGGCAGTAATCAGTGGATTTAGTGTTACGGCGGTTGCAGGCTATGGGATTACCGGAAAATTGGAAACCATTGTTCTCTATCCAGCTATGGCTTTTAATATGGTAATGACAACAATTATCGGTCAATGTATCGGAGGAAAGCGGGTTGACCGTGCAAATGATTATTTGAAATGTTCCATTTTAAACGGTGGTACAATGGTATTGTCATTATCCATATTAGTAGCTATTTTTGCAAAACAGTTATCAAGATTATTTGTAAATACATCTGGTGTGACAGGATTAGTTTCTATGTATTTTCTGATTGTAGGAGTGGGCTATGTATTTAATACCATAACGAACTGTTTGCTTGGAACCATTAACGGTATGGGAAAGCCTATGATAGGTATGCTTTTGATGATGTTTTATTATCTCGTAGTGCGTATGCCTTTGGCATGGATATGTTCAAAAACATTTTTAGGCCTTAATGGTGTCTGGCTCGCTGTTTTAATCAGCCATATTGTAGCTTGTGTTTCTGCCACAATATATTACGTTATGTTTAGAAGGACAAATAAATCTCAGGAGAGTCTAAGTTGAGAGATGAACAAGCATTCTATAGAAAAAACGAAATTTTATGGTATATGTAACTATTTTGTTAAAGTGAGAGTGACTGATTGCGGGTTAGCAGAAGCTGTTTATATTGCTTGCAACTAACAATAAAAATAGAGCATTAAGAAAATAATTGCATGTTGGTAAATGATTATTGTATCTTAGTAGTGGACCCATTGTGAAATGAAACAGCAGACAATATACTAATATGCAGGTGATGTGATGATAGTTAAACTTGAACAGGACTTATCCAAAAAGGATATAGAAGTCCTCATAAAATATGCGAGTATGAATAAAGATATTGAGCGTATTACTGCCCTTCTTCAATCGGCAGAAAAACGGATTAAATGTACTTTGGATGGAAGTAATAAACTGGTTAAGGCCTCTGATATTTATTATATAGAAAGCGTTGACAAAAGAACATTTGTATATTGCGAGAAAAGCGTATACAGAACTGATTCCCGTCTATACCAATTAGCCGAGGACTTAGCCCCTCTGGAATTTGTGCAGATTAATAAAGCCTGTGTTTTAAATCTTAATGTAATGGATTCGATCAAGCCGTTGTTGAACAGCCGAATGGAAGTAACATTAAAGAATGGTGAGCGCCTTTATATAACGCGGAAATATCTTAATCCTATAAAACAGGTGTTACAGGGAGGGATATAGTCATGAGAAAAATGATGATCAATATTATGGCTTCAACTGGAATTACGCTTGTTATTCTTGCAGTGATCGGTACGTTATTTAATGCAAAATTTCTATTTATCAGCAGTGTATTTCAATCTCTTTTAGCAAACATAGTGATAAATGCTGGATTCTGTCTGACAAGTAAGTTTGAGAGTAAATATGCAGCATTGGAGATTGCCCTGGATATCAGCTATACCATAATCGTCCTCATTATTTTTGGAGCTATTTTTGATTGGTTCACAAACGGTACTCCAATATGGATACTTATCATTATGGCTGTACTTATTTATCTATTTGGCATACTTATCAGCCTGTTCCGTATACGTGAGGATATAGAAACGATAAACCAATTATTGCAAAACCGCAACAACAAAACAAACAGTAAGGGGAAAGAGCATTGAACGTTATTTTGAAAGCAGAAAACATTACAAAGAACTATGGTAAAGAAAAAGTGGTGAAAGACATATCCCTTCATATTTATGAAGATACGTTTACGGCGATCCTTGGCCCAAGTGGATCAGGAAAGTCTACTTTGCTGAATATCCTATCCGGTCTCATACGACCTACCGCCGGAATAGTATGGTATGAGGATAAAGTCATTACAAGTTATTCAGAAGCACAGCTTGCCGATTGGAAACGCGCTGCGGTTGGTAATGTGTTTCAAAACTATCTGCTTTTAAACAATCTTACGGCAGAGGAAAATATTAAAATTGGAATTTCTCCAGGAAAACCGCCTCTTTCTTTTGACAGACTGACCCGTATACTTGAAATAGACGGTATACTGGATAAGTTTCCTGCACAGCTTTCAGGAGGTCAGCAACAACGTGTTGCCATCGCACGAGCAGCTATTAAAGGCCCCCGGCTATTGTTTTGTGATGAGGCGACTGGCTCGCTGGACGAGGCGAACAGCAAAAAAGTAGTTGAACTGCTTCACAGTCTGAGAGCTACCTTTGGCGTTACCATTCTGTTCACCACACATAATGCCCAGATTGCAGAAACGGCTGACCGTGTATTAACGATAAAAGATGGCCTTGTTTATCACGATGTCATTAATAAAAATCCCATATCGGCAGGCGATATGGTGTGGGGGTAAAATATGAGACTTGTATTCAGGCAGTTAACAAAACAGATTATGCACAACAAAGTATTTGTGTTACTTTTACTTCTTCTTACCATACTTACATCACTTTCGTTCTTTTTTGTTATTTTTTCAATTGATGGAAACATGGCAGTACTGAACGCAATACCTGGCTTAACAAAAAATCAGCAGTTATATAAAAATGCGCTCGATTCTAATACATCCCTTGCGTATACCTTTTTTCTCTCGCTTATCAGTTTGACTTCTTTCGTATTTGTGATGTTCTTTTACCGGTTCTGCCGCTCCAACAAAAAGCAGCTCGGATGTATAAAAGCTCTGGGGTTCAGGGATAACTCCCTGCGCAATTTTTTCGTTGTGTTTGCGGCGGCTCTTTCTATGGCGGGAGCCATATTGGGGCTGATTGGCGGATATTTTCTTTCCAGCCTGCTGATTGATGCAAACACTAGAACATATTCCGTAACCGGGCTTGTGAAAGGGGCAGGTCTATCCAGTATTATTGTAGGTATTGTAGTTTCTACTGTTATTTTTTGCATGACCGCTTTTATCTGCTATTCATTTGTAAGGGGGAAAGAGCCGGGGCTCTTAATTTCGGGAAATCAAAATTATACTCAATTAACCGTTGTCTTACGTGCTGCAAATAAAATTAGTAAAATCGTTCCTGTAAAAAACAAATTTCCGCTGCGGATTGCTCTTCGTAAACCTCTTGCTGTCTTGCTTCTTATTGTAGCTGTTATGTCTTTCAGCGTTTGTATGATTTTGGGGCAGTCACTAAATATCAGCAGCCAAAAAGTAGTTGAGTCACAAACAACAGGCCACAACTATGAGTATGACACCAGATATTCTGAATATCAGAAAAACGCCGGGCCTCCAAACGTAATTTTGTATCTGGATAATTCAGTGAAACTGTCCATTGGCAACGATAATATAGAACAAACAATAATTGGCTTATATAGCATGAATGAAGTATATGAAGTACAAAATGCAAGTGGAGAGATACTTTCTACCCCGGAAACGGGAATGATTTATATTAATCCCGGTCTTCATGAAAATTATGGGGTGGATATAGGGGACAAACTCGTAGCCAGTATTGTGGGGGAAAAACACACCTTTACCGTTGCTGATATTGCTACCAATGCAAAATCGGCAAGCATATACATAAATGCCAACGAATTGTCTGAAATTTTGGGTGTTCCTGGCGGTACTTATATTGGTGCATTGAGCATGGAAAAGATACCTGGTGGCGTCACGGTAACAAAAGCACAGCGATTAGAGGATCTTAATCGAAACGCAGTTTCTAATAACATCAGTGCCGTAATCAATCAAGTGATTGGTGGTATTGTTGGAGCTATACTGATATTTCTTGCCCTGTACGTTAATTTTCAGGATAATACCCGAGATATGCTGATATTGCATATAATGGGGCATAAAGCAAAGAATATTGACAAGCTGTTGATTGATGTATATAGGCCAATTGTATGGGCAGCATTTTTAGTAACAATTGCCCCCAGTGTCTTATTGGCAAAGCTAATACAAAATTCCCTGTCCATTTCCACCCATGACTATATGCCGTTTGGAACGAACATCCTAGTAGTTTTGATGATTTTTGTTCTGCTCAATATTATTTATTGGCTGGTACAGGGTATATTTGGACTAGGTATCAGGGGTACAATCGCAAAAGAAGAAATATCGGAATTTATTTATGCTGAGTAAGTTGAATAATCAGATAAAAAACGGGTTTATGCTAAGCCTGTTTTTATAAGACACCATTCCTGGTTTTCGGGAATAGGTGTCTTTTCTTTTTCATAGGAAATTGCGTTGTATGAAATAAAAACCCTCCGAGGGATCGTACTGCGGCATAGAGGAAAATGTCGCTTGTCAGCAACACGCCCCAGGCGTAGAATCACGCAAGCGTGATTCTTTCTGGTGTCCTCATAGGACAATCTGAGCAATTCATATACATGGAAAGGAGGGGGTGAATGCGAGTGAAAAAGCAAATTCCAATTTCAGAGTTGGCAGATGTAAACATAGAATCAGTTAACAAAGAGGATTTAGTTGACGCCGGCAGTTTTATCTTTGATACAACTGTGCCGATGGAACAACGTGCGGAAAAAGTCATAGCCGCAGTTAAAAATCCTTATTGTTTTCGTGTGGGCGAGATGGGTGTGAAACTAGAGTTTTCAGAGGATGCGCCTTCGTTACAAGATGTGTTTGCCGACTTCCTCAAACGCAAGAAAAGCGGCCTTTAAAGCTGATTTTTATATTAAGAAAATAGTGTTCGCATAATACCAGGGTGTATAATGTGAGGGAAGGAAGACACATGGCACGCACAAAAAACAGACATTTTCAGGAAGAAATATCTGATGCTCAAAATGTCCGTTGGAAACTTGGTCAGTATATTCGTTTATCTAAAGAAGATATAAATCGAGGCAAGGACAAGGATGACAGCAACAGTGTGATTAACCAGAAGGCTTTGCTTGAAGATTATTATCAACAGCACTTAAATGAGTTTGAGAGCATCCAGCCGCCTTATGTGGATGATGGTTACACCGGGACAGACACCAACCGGGACAGTTTTCAAAGATTGCTTTCCGACATATATGCCAAAAAGGTAAACTGTGTTATTGTCAAAGATCTCTCCCGGCTCTCCCGTAACTATACGGATGCAGGGAGCTTGATCGAAAATCTGTTTGTGCAGATGAATGTACGGTTCATCAGTCTGGCTGAGGGTATTGACAGTTATCTGGATCCGGAGAGTATTTCCAATCTCATTGTGCCGATCACCAATGTGATCAACGACAATTTCTGCTATCAGACTTCAAAGAAGATACGGCAGGTCTTTGATATGAAACGGCGAAATGGTGAGTTTATCGGCGGTTTTGCTGCTTATGGATATATGAAGAACCCAAAAGACAAAAACGCCTTAATCGTTGATGAAGAAGCCGCTGAGGTCGTCAAAAGTATATATGGGTGGTTCTTGGATGGTGTTAGTAAAAATGCTATTGTGCGAAAGCTCAATGACCTTGGCATTTTATGTCCGTCCGAATATAAAAAAAGTAAGGGGATGAACTACAAAAATCCGAGCGCATCAGAAAAACCCTTATGGGGAGCAAAGACCGTAAGTGATATTTTGAAAAACCGCCTATATGCAGGAGATATGGTACAGGGTCGACAGCGCGTAAAAAGCTATAAGATACATACCCAGGAGCAGGTTCCCGAACATAAATGGTATATCGTGGAAAATACCCATGAGTCAATCATAGAAAGGCCTGTATTTGAGAAGGTACAGGAACTGCTAAAGCGTGATACCCGTACCGCTCCCCGGAAAAAGACGCTATATCTGTTCAGTGGCTTTCTTCGTTGTGCCGATTGCAAAAAGGCGATGAGCCGCAGTCAGGTAAAAGACAAAGTGTACTATTTCTGCCGCACATATAAGGATCAGTCAAAAAAGGCTTGTACCAAACATTCTCTGAAGCATGACCAGCTGGAAGCATCTGTCCTTTATGCCATTCAACAACAAATTTATATTGCAGTACACTATGCAGACATGCTGGAACACTTAAGCAGCGCTCCGTATCAAAAAAGTCAATCTAAGCGGATTGAAGCATTGATAGAGGCGAAAGAAAAGGAATGTTCTAAAATCATGGGTTACAAGAAATCCATTTATCAGGATTGGAAAGACGGAGAAATTACACATCGAGACTACTGCCATATGAGTAAAGACTATGAACTACAACTAGCCGCTTTGGGGGAAGTGTTAAAAAACCTTCAGGCAGAACATGAGAATTTGCAAAACGGTATTCTTTCCGAAAACCCTTGTTTAGAATCCTATAAGAAGTTTGAAACTATCGACAGGCTGACAAGAGAGATTTTGATTGAATTAGTAGACCATATCAGAGTATATGAGAATGGAAATATCTGCATTAAATTTAAGTTTGCCGACCAATTATGCCACGTAATGGAGTCGATAAAAATTAACCAGACTGGATATCCATATGATGCTGGCATATGCAGTGAATAGAGACAATTAGTTTATGTTGATGATCACGTATATTTTAATAGGATTGACAAAGAAACAGCTTTCTCATTATAATAAAGAAAACTACAGCCGCTTTTGGAGCGGCTGTTTTGAACCATGCAGTTAGACTATCCTAACAACGAGGGCGAAATGCCTCGAGGTAAAGAGAAAGGTGCAATATTTGATGAAATATGATGATGATAAAAATTTTATGGGTCAAATAGGATATAATGTTCCCATGAATCGGGAAGAACGTGAGGAAGATCTGCTTGAATTAATGTATGAATGGTGGAAAAAAGGAAGAGTGCTGTCTACAGTGGACCTGGCGGTGGAACTTGGAATTACAAAACGTGAATTAAATACATATGTAAAGCGTATGGTAACGCATGGATATTTGGAGGAGCCAACCCCCGGCATGGAGCTGAAACTCACTGATTTCGGAAAGATACAAGGACTTGAATGTATATCAAGACATCAGAATCTGACACAGTTTTTACAGATGGTCAGTGGTATGGAGCTGGAGGAAGCACAGGAAAATGCATGCAGGCTAGAACATGTCATCAATAAAAAAGCAGTACAGGGGATCACTGACTTTATCAAGTACGGGGATGTATATGACCGTATATTAACCAATAACGATCTGCGCTTTATGTATGAGGATGGTGTTTATGAAACTTGTATGGGAATTTATTATGTAGAGAAAAGGCACCCACGAATACTGGCTCCGGAGCATGATTGGTTTGAGGATGAATCCGTGTTGGTAATAAAGGAGGGAAAAAGTAAATTTTTATTAAATCTGATTGCAGAGAAAGCAGAAACAGCCGAAACAGTAATCTGGTATCACAGTAATGGAACTTGGATAAAGGCAATGCGCAGTGAGAAGGGATTTCAACTTCCTGCAGATATATTTACGTTTACGGTCAGTGCCGCAGTGCCTGTTGTTGAAGGCGTCATTATGATCGCCCTGACCAAAGGTGAGAATGAGCCTGCGGTAACAGACTGCAGAGAACTGAATGTGCACATGTGGCAGTAGAACTGAAGAAAGGATATAAGACAATGGAAGCAGGAGATAATTTAAAAAGAAAGAATCTTCCTACTATGCAGCAGCTGCGCTATTTAACAGAACTGGAGCATATGGGGAATGAGTGGGGCAGTCTGAGCATGATTGCAGAAAAGTGTGGAGTCAGCCAGCCTGCGGTCAGCAAATATTTGAAAAACTGTGTAGAAAATGGATATCTTACTTATGATTACAAATTTACGGAGTTGGGGAAAAGCTGGTTCTATGGTTATCAGGAATTAGCGAAAAGACTTAGAGAATACCTCTCAAGTATAGGCATACCAGAGCAGGAGCTGGAAGAGAATGTAAGTTCACTGATTGAAAATACCAATCCCCATACCCTGGAAAATATGATAAATAAAAGTAACAAAACAAACAATCCAGAAACAAAAAAAGCAAAAAAAATCACAGCTCAGGTACCCTTTGAAATCGAAAATTATGGAGATTGCAGAGTATATTATAAAATTTTCCGCATGAAAGACAGCAGCCCTAAAAAGCAGGGAAGCTTTTCTATGGCAAACAAAGGCTTTATGAAGGAAGCTTATTTACGTCAAAAGGAGACAGAACAATATCTGGAACTGAGGGTATTAGAAGTGAGCGCTCCTTCTCGCATGAACGGGCAGCAGATGAAAGGAAGTCTGGATACCGTAAAGTACGAAAATGAAGGTGTTCTGGTAGAAGCCGAAATACAGTCTGGAAAAATTGCTATACCATTAAGAAGTTTTCGTTTTCACCGTGGCCATGGCGGGGAGTTGACAGGTTTGCTTCCCATAACCTTTACTTGTAGTGTGGGACAGATGCACATGCCTGAAAGTACAGCGGTTTTTGTTTTTTGGGTATAAAAAGAAAAAATAAAAAAACCTTAAATATAAGGATATAAAGAAAAATTATAACCTAGAGTTATGAAAATAATTGCTCCAAATATATTGACAGGAATAAATTTCCATGATATAAAATGATTAAGGTAGTTAGAACTAACTGGTGAAAGAAAAGAATTGTAACTGCAATGGCCAGGCATTGCAATTTTTTTTGGAATAAAAGTTAGAAATAACTAACTGGTGTTGAGAGACTGGTACTTACCTATTTATTGCCTGATGAGGAGGCAGAAAGGAATGATTATGAGAAGAATATTCAAAAAAATTGCAGCAGTAGCTACAGCAGCGACCATGATGATGTCTATGGGATTGACCGCATTTGCGGCTGCGGGGGACAGCTCAGCACACGAGGCTGCGTTATACAAAGCAGGAACCTTCGGCACAGGATCTGATGCAAAATCTATGGGAGACGGGGCTATCGGAGATGCCACAGTGGTAGATAATGGTGACGGTACATATACGGTTACTGTGGGACTTGTAGAAGATTTTAAAGCATATGGAATTAAATCCAATATGAAGAGTGTTACAGTAGAGGGGAAGTCAGCAGAGATGATTGACCAGAATGGAAACGGAAAATACGATGCATTTCAGTTTACCCGTGGGGAATTAACATATCCTCAAAAAATCAGCACCAGCTTCACCATCAAAGCATTGATTATGCCAATTGATGCAACAGGAGATCTGGTTATCTTTTAATTAGCGGCTGGTTTAAGGAAAAACAAAAAGACTATGGCCTGACAAGAAGATTGTGGGTCATAGTCTTTTTATCTATAGGAAAGGAAATCTGTGATAATGAAGAGGTTAATGAAACGGGCTCTTTCCGGAGTTACCGTCTGTGTATTGCTGCTTTCTCTTATATTCCCCATGTATTCACTGGCAGCTGATGAAAAATCTACTCTGGATAAACTGAAAGATCTTTTGTCATACGCCCATACCATGAAAGAAGAAGAGTATACAACAGAAAGCTGGGAAGCTCTTGTTGAGGTTCGGGACAGCATAGAGGAACCGGAAGAAATTCCTGAGCAGTATCAGCAGGCAGTGCTTGATGGACTTCAGGACGCAATAGATGGTCTGGTGAAAAAAGAAACTACACTGGATAAACTGATTGCATTATTGGAAAAGGCAAAATTATTAAAGGAAAAAGACTATACACCGGAAAGCTGGCTTGATTTTGCTGAGATCAGAGACAGTATAGAGGAACCGGAAGAACTTCCAGAGCAGTATCAGCAGGCAGTGCTTGATGGACTTCAGGATGCAATGGATGGTCTGGTGAAGGCAAAGAATCAGAATGGATTCCACCTTGAAGACGGCATATATGCTGTCACGTTTACCCCTTATTTAGACCGGGAAATGCAACAGACAGGCCCCATGTATTTTAAAGCCTATGGAAGACAGGCGTACGTAAAAGTAGAGAATGGAAAATATCAGGTCACGTTTCGAAAAAGTGATAATAGTAAAGATGGTGTTTATCAGGTCCTTAAACCAGAGTATTTCCAGAACACAGAAATCCTGTTCGGTCAAAAGGGAGGGACAAAAAACTGGATTCCAAACTTTGACTATGCCAATACATCTATTCATCCTGATGTTGTAAAGGGGTTTGTAGAAGAAAACAACAAATACTGGCTGGATACTTCATACCAGATTGAAAACGGTTATACCGATTTTACCGTAGAGCTTGAGGATCTTTCAAAGGATATTTTTGTATGGACAGGAAGTAAAACTGGGTCAGAATCAGCGTATATTGATTTTGATGAAATGACTGCACAGAAAATTTCGGCGGAACAGTACCAGTCAGTTGGCAATGTATTTTATTCCCCGATTGTATTAGGCACTCTGACATCAGAAACAACATTAATACCATCCAATTTTTTTGCTGGAGAAGGACTGTGGAACGTGGCAGACAAAAGTGCAGTGTTAACAGCTTCCTTTCAGGAGAGCTACCAGAATTATTTTTCGAAGGTGAGGTTTTATGAGTGGACATATAGCGGGACAGAAATCCCTGTGCAGGACAATGGTCTGGCACTGTCATATGATCTTTCCAGTGAAAAGGATATTGCTCTGGGAAAAACCATTTGCAGTCCATACAACAAGGATGGGTTTTCACCTTCTATTGTGACTATATATCCCCGTCTTACGAAGGGAGAGTCTATTACCCTGACAGAGGAAAAAACGGGAGCCCAGGTCATTACAAGTACCGATATTCTTCCAAAAACAACAACCCTGGCTGCAGATGAGGTAGAACAGGGAAGTACGGCTTATGAACTATTTCATTCTTCTCTTGATTCTATTAAGAAAGAGATGTATTTGTATCATTGGTCCTATGATGTGGGGACCGGTAATAAAACCGTTAACACATCCGGTAAAGTGACCATGAAGTTCAAAATTCCAGAAGGCTGGAATAAAGAAAAGATTCAATTGGCCTACTGGGCAGGCGAAGGGGGCGGAGGTCTGGATCCTAAAGGTAATTCTGTGAAATTTATCGGAATTGAAGATGGGTATTATGTAATACAGACCTCTCGAATTGGATACTTTTCGCTGTATGAGGTAAAGGATATCTCCGGTACAGGTGAAAATCTAGAGAACGGAACTTATACTATTCCTGTCAGCATATATCATCTGACCAACCCCGGACAGACTTCCATGGCAGATAAATGTGTGGGAGAAGAAGCAACTGTGGTCGTAAAAGACGGAGTAAAAACACTTTATATGGATTTTGGCTCAGTGGAACAATATGGTATGAAGTCCTATATGACAAAAGTATGGTTGTATGGATCGGATATGACGATGAAAGGGAGTAAGCCTCAAGGGAGCATAAATCTTTTCACCTTTACCTCCTACTACAGAAATGAACAAGGCGGATTTCTGACCGATGGGTATAATGAAAACACCCTTAACTATTATCCAAAGAGTGGATATGCTGAACTGGTAAGTGACAAGGCACAGTGGCCTGCAAGATTTAAGGTTCCCGTTATGGATGATATAGGAGGCGGTAATTTTGAGCAGGATGCCTGGCTTACGCTGGATTGGGCAAATGTACATAAAGTTTCAGATACACCTATGGAGGCCCCCATTAAAAATGCACTGGGAGAGAGCATTGCTATTGCAGAAACTGCAGTGAAAGAAGAATATACGGGAGATACATGGGAAAAATTAAGAACAGCATATGAGAGCGCCAGAGAAGTATACGAGGGCAATGGGGATAACGGCGAAGCCATGAAGGCGGCAAATACAAGTCTGGTGGCTGCGATTAATCAACTGGAGTCACCTGAAAAAGTAGTGCTTGCCCCTGGTCTGTATACTGCCAAGAGCAAAATTGACGGAGATATTGTCACCGGAGCAAGGGTTCTGGTAAAAGAAAAAGAAGAAGATGCAACTGCAATCGGGGCTGATGTTTATCTTCAGGTACAGGGTATTCAATCTCTGGAATACTATGATATAACACAAAAGGGGTATGTATCAGCAGAATTGGAAGGCGATTCCGGTGTAACGGGTGCCAGATTTACATTGTCTGATATGTCTTCTATTATTGTATTAAAATATCAGGATCAAGAGGGTGTAAAACAGCAGAAGTCATTGTCTCTGTCTGATTTTGAAGCTCAGAATGTGGATAAAGGATTGCTGAAAGAGAGATTAGAAAAAGCACAACAATTAATTGAAGAAGCAGCCCAGAACGGTGAAAAGTATGATGCTGAAAAACTGGCAGTGCTGCAGACGGCAGCAGCAAAGGGAACCGAAATCTATCAAAATTGGTTTACCCTCCAGGACGAAACGGATGCCTTGGCAGCATCTATTCAAGAGGCAATCAGCAGCCTGACTCTTTCAGATAATCTGGAGAAGCTAAAGCAGGCAGTGGAGGAAGCCGGGAATAAAAACGGGGAGCTCTATACACCTGTCAGTTATCAGGCTCTGGAAACTGAATTAAATGCATCAAGAGCCCTTCTGGAAAAGGGAGATGTCAGTGGTTCTGAAGTGGAGGCACAAGTGCTGAAACTGAACGCGGTTCTTCAGGGATTGGTGGAACGGGCCGACAAAAGTAAACTTAAAGAGTTGTATGACACCGCTGTCGTAATAAGCGACCAGGGATATGCAGGCTGGAATGATCTGCAGGAAGCCCTAAAACAAGTAAAAATTGTACTTGATGATCTAAATTCCAGCCAGAATGAAGTAGATGTCCAGCTTCAGTCATTACAGTCGGCGCTAGATCAGCTGTCCGGAGGGATTGATAAGTCTGCATTATCTGAATTGATTGCCCAGGCAGAGAACCTTGACCTGAGTGCGTACAGTGAAGAAAGTTCGGCCCTTTTTCAGGCAGCACTGACATCTGCAAGAGAAATTTTGCAAAAGGCGGGAGCCTCCCAGCAGCAGGTGGACCGACAGATTCAGCTTGTTGAAAAGGTGTCCGCAGCGTTGATAGAAAAGACAGATCCTCAAAGGCTCTATAATGGTACCTACAGCATGAATGCTGTTTTGCGCCATGCAGCAGCAGATCAGGATTCTATGGGAAATGCTGCGTTAAAGAAACCTGTGCAGATAGTGGTAAATGGGGATGCAGTAAGCCTGAACATGGAGTACGTTCCTCTTACCACCAAGCTTGGGAATTTAAATTTTACCGGCTATCTTGCAGAGTTTTCTTATTTCCCTGACTGGGAAGGGGGAGAAAGCGGATATGACGCACCCGATGAGGAAACACCTATAGCAGCCAATGTAGAAACTTACTATGAAAATGTGTGGGATTCCTACAATCACCCGGACTCAGGAACCGATGATACGGTCAGAGGAAAGTCATATCCTCACTTTATGACAATTCCGGTAGTTCCTGGAGACGGAGAAATCTGGGTACAGGTCTATGTGCCGGTCATGGAATCGATTAATCAGGGCAGTGGACGGCAATATGCAAAACTGCATCTGGACTGGGATTCTCGTACCCAAATCAGCGGGACAGAGACCCAGAAAAGTACATTACAAAATAAAATAGCAGGAGCAAATGATCTGCTTAACGGATTGAGAGCGGATGCAAAAGGGTACTCTGAGAGTCAGATCAATATGCTGAATATGGCCATTGTGGCGGCTCAGGCAGTAAATTCCAATTTAAATGTGGAGCAGGCAGGTGTAGATGCAACTCTGGAAGCGCTGCAAAGGGCGCTGGATGTATTTAGTAAAGAGGAAGTGGTTGCCGACAAGACAGAGCTTAAGAAGGCCATTGAGAAAGCCGATTCCTACATGAATAATGTGGATGTTTCTTATACCGATACCACAAGAGCCATACTGGAAAGAGCATTCAATAATGCGCAAAAGATCTATGACAACCCATCGGCAACACAGACTCAGGTGAATCTTTGCGTATCTGCCATTAATCAGGCAATAGATGGGCTTGTAGTGGACGGAGCAGATAAAACAGAGCTGAAAAAAGCACTGAATATTGTGAAGACCTATCTGGAAGCAGCTAATGATTATAGTGCAGCCGCATTAGAGACCCTAAGGTCATTATATGATACCGCAAATGCAGTTTACAAAGACAGCAGGTATCAGGATGAAGTGGATGCTCAGATCAGAATCCTGAACTATGCAGTAGAGAATCTGAAAAAAGTAGAAGAGGCAAGCGTTGACCGAACGGGACTTCACGCTATGCTGCTTACTGCTTCAGCGATGACAGGCAGGGAGAACATATATACCTCCGGCACGATTCAGACGCTGAAAAAAGCAATGGAGAAAGCAGAAGAGGTATATGGAAATAAAAAGGTAACCCAGGAACAGGTAAACCTGCAGGTAAGTGAATTAATGAAGGCTATATCAAACTTAAAGCTGAAAAATACCGGGCAGGATAATTCTACGGACAATGGGAGTGGAAATAACGGAAGCTCAGGTGGAAATAATAATAGTGGTTCCGGTGAAAATGCCTTAAATGTACATCAACTGGAGGATGGAGTCTATGCGGTAAACGGAAGTATGGTCAAGATCGATAAAGCCTCAGCATCCATGGCAAATGAAGCCATTAATCATACCATAAAGCTGACTGTTAAAGACGGGCATTATTATATAACGCTGGATTTCCAGGGATTGTCAATTAACAGCTTCTTCGGATATCTCAGTGAATTAAAGTATTTTGCCTCTGGTTATACCCTGGACCGCTATGGTGCACCTCAGGGTGAACTAAAAGGAGTTAATGTAGACTCTTATCAAAAAGACAGCGGTGACGCCCTGATCAGCGATAACTTTGGAACCAATTATCCAAATCAGGTCACCTTTGAGTTGATCAGTGAAGCACTGGATAATGGATATGTTCCACTACAGGTATTTGTACCTATTATGGAATCTATTTCAGCCGGTTCTGGTACTCAGCCGGTCTATCTGAAGCTTAACTGGAGCACCCTGAAAAAGGCAGATGCAGATAGTCCGGAGTTCAGTGATAACCAAAACAATACTTCTGGTGGAGAAGGCGGAAGCAGCGGAAGCGGCATATCAAACTCACCGCTTAAATCTTCCGGCAGTGGTTCTGCTCCTTCTGTTCTCAAAAGTACCGGAACATCTTCTTTGTCCGGCAGTAAGTCTTCTCTTTCTACAGGAAGCGGGCTTAAGGGAAATACAAAAAGCAAATTAAAGGGAGCCGGGATTTCCGAAGGAACTACGTTAAAAGATTCTTCTTCAGGTGTAACATCAAGCTGGCAGGCAGAGTCTGTGAACGGTGATGTAAAAGAGGGCAGTGCAGCGGCGGTTCCGATTGCAATGAGTATTATTTCTGTACTGGCAGGTATTGTATATAAGTTGAGAAGCAGAAGATAGTGTTCTGCTTCCCAAGAAAGGGAGTAAAATGAAACAGCAGAAATTACGGTGTAAAATATCAGGTGGTATTATCGCTATGTTTCTGCTGTCCATGCTGGGGGCGGGGTTTCCTGCCTTTACAGTAAGGGCAGCAGCCGGAACAGTATATACATGCAGTATTACGCCCAGTTACGGGCATCCCGTTACCGGTGTTATAGAAGACTCCGGAGGAGAAGCGTCCTATGCCACCGGTCAGGGCATGGTTGAAGGATGTGTTAGTACAGTAGGAATGATGGAGGTAGCGGATGAGGGAGGATATTATCTTACCTTTCGTTTGGGGCTGATGGATTATACCAGTAATCATAGCTTTCAGGTGCAAAATGCAGGAGATTCAGGATGGTCATCAACTTCTGCAGCAGTTACCGGCAGCGGGACAGACAGTAATGGAACGACCAACGATATCTGTATTGAGGTCCCCAGTGAGAATTGTGTGGTGAGAGGTTCTATGTATGTTGAACCTATGGGAAGAGAGGTTATATTTTACTTTTATCCGGGAAACTTCACAGCCGGAAACAATTCCGGGATGACGCCTTTTATGGTAACAGAGGAGAGCTCAGGGCAGGAGGCAACCCCCTCGGAGAGTGGAAACCAAACTTCCGGAGGGCTGGTTCAGGCTCAAAATGAGGATGGTGTTCAGTCTGAAGTGACGGAAAAGAACAATGACTCAACAGATGCAGATGAAACTGCAGGCAGTGTCATGGGAGAAACAGAACAGGAATTGAATAATGCTCAGGGGCTGAGTCTATCAACAGCAAAAGAAACCGCAGAAAGCCTGGGAACGGGTATTGCCGGTAATCAGATGCTTACACTGACGGCGTCCATTACGATTTCCGGTCTGATTATCCTGGCCGTTGGTTCGGTCATTGTATACTATTATAGAAAAAACTGGAGAAGATGGGGCGGTGTGGATGATGAGGATTAAAAAGCGAAAGAAATGCCCCGGAAACCTTTCTCGCAAAATAAGAGCAGCAGTTTTGGCTGTTGTAAGCTGTGGTTTGCTCATTGGATGTGTAAATCAGCATCCGGAAGGAAACACAAAAGTAAAAGAAACGGGGAATACTGCTGATACCCAAACCATGCTGGAAATTACAGATCCTGTAGAAAAGGCAGCTGTTGCAGAGGCGAAAGCACAAATCTCATCAGGGACAACTGCCCCAAGACTTATTGCCACATCTCCAGCAGTGGCATCCATCTGTGATAAGCTGGAACTGGATTTGGTGGGGGTGTGCAGCAGTAATGTTTCCACTATCCCAAAACGGTATGAGGACATAACGTCAGTGGGGACGGCAATGAGCCCCGACATGGAAATTATTGCATCGTTAGAACCTGACTGGATATTAAGTCCTGCTTCTTTGCAGACGGATCTTCAGCCTAAATATGAAAGCATTGATACACAGTGGGCATTTTTAAATCTGAGAAGTGTTCAGGGAATGTACCGCTCCATTCAGGAAATGGGGGAGATATTTGACAAAGAGGAACAAGCAGAAAAACTAGTGGATGAGTTTACTCGGTTCTACAAAGAATATCTGACAAAAAATAAAGGTAAAGAAAGCCCTAAAGTATTGATTCTGATGGGACTGCCCGGAAGCTATATTATAGCTACAGAAAATTCCTATGTGGGAAGTCTGGTAGAACTGGCGGGAGGAGAGAATGTGTACGCAGGTTCAAATCAGGAATTTCTTACGGTCAATACTGAGGATATAAAAACAAAAGAACCAGACATTATCCTTAGGGCTGCACATGCTCTGCCAGATCAAGTGGTGGAAATGTTTCGTAAAGATTTCGAAACGAATGATGTATGGAAACATTTTGACGCAGTTAAGGAAGGCCGGGTATATGACCTGACCTATGAGTTGTTCGGCATGAGTGCTACGTTCGGATATCAGGATGCGTTGGATGAGCTGCAGCCTATGCTGTATCCGGAAAATAAGGAAGATACTGCGAAAGCACAAAAGAGCAGTGAACATGCGCAGAGTGCTGCAAAAAATTCCAAAGTAACAGAAGAATAGGAGGGGCTGAACACAGATGGAAGAAATACATACAGTGGAGCAGCAGGCGCCGGAAGTTAAAAAGCCGGAACCTCAAAGCTCTGATCAGATCAGAAAGCGCAAAAAGGCCGTTTTGGCCGCATCAGCATTTGTTATTATTATTGTTTTACTAGTTATTCTTTTCTTTGCTGCGATAAACATTGGCAGTCTTCAGATTGGTTTTGGAGAATTGTTAAAAGGTCTGTTTGTGGAATACAATTCAGATGTAGCCACTGTTTTTGATCTTAGATTTCCACGCATCATTATATCCATGCTGGCAGGAGCAGGTATTGCTGTGTCAGGAGTATTGTTTCAGGCGGTGCTGAAGAATCCTCTGGCGGATCCGGGCATCATAGGAATTTCCAGCGGAGCCGGTTTTGCAGCAGTAATCGTTGTGGCATTTGCACCGGGTCTCTATTTTTTAACTCCCCTTGTGGCTTTTCTGGGGGGTGTTGTAGCATTCTTTCTGGTATACTGTTTATCCTGGAAGGGTGGGCTGAGTCCTCTTCGCATTATTCTTACCGGTGTGGCAGTAAATGCATTTTTTACGGGACTTGCAAGTGCGTTCAATTCCATGTCAGGAGGAGACCGGTCAGGGGTGGCATCTATTGTTGAAGCAAATATCACACAAAAGACCTGGGATGATGTGATGACTCTGCTCCCATATATTCTAGCGGGTCTCTTTCTCGCCGTACTGTTTATGACAGAGTGTAATTTATTATCTCTTGAAGATAAGACAGCCAGAAGTCTGGGGCTGCGCATCAATATGACACGAGTGGCAATTTCCCTGGTAGCGGTACTTCTGGCAAGTATCTCAACGGCAGTAGCAGGGGCGGTCAGCTTTCTGGGACTGATTGTTCCTCATATTGGCAGGCTGATCGTAGGAAGTGATCATAAAGCACTGATTCCATTTTCGGCATTTCTGGGAGCGTTTACGTTTCTTCTGGCAGATACTCTTGGAAGAACTATAGCAGCACCATATGAAGTGAGTGCGGCAGTGGTGATGAGTGTTGTGGGCGGACCGTTCTTTATTCTACTGTTAAGGAGGTCAAAAAAATATGCAGGACATTAAAGGTGAGGAAAACATGGTGATGGAGGTCAAGAACATCTCCTTTTCCTATGGAAATAATAAGGTGCTTAAAGACACTTCTCTGGTAATCGAGGAAGGGAAAATTACGACCATTATGGGAGCCAATGGATGCGGAAAGTCTACCCTCTTTTTTCTGATGACTAAAAATTTAATACCGGATAAAGGAAAAATACTGCTTAATAAAAAGAATATTCAGAATCTGCAGCTTACAGATTTTGCAAAGAAGGTATCTATTGTACATCAGTACAATTCTTCGGCAGAGGATATTACTGTGGAGAGGCTGGTATCTTATGGCAGAACTCCTTATATAAGGCTGTTGTCGGGACATAGTGATGAAGACGAACGTTTGATTGAGTGGGCTCTGGAAGTGACCAATCTGACTAAATACCGTGATCGTGAAGTCGGCAGACTTTCAGGTGGTCAGCGGCAGCGGGTATGGATAGCCATGGCACTTGCTCAGAATACAAAACTTTTATTTTTGGATGAACCGACCACCTATCTGGATATCCGGTATCAAATTGAAATTCTGCAACTAATAAAGAAATTGAATCAGGATTATGGTATTACCATAGTAATGGTATTACATGACATCAATCAGGCAATCTATTTTTCCGATCAGGTCATTGGATTAAAGGACGGGAAAGTCATCGTGGAGGGAAGTCCAGCGGAAGCTATTACGACAGAATCTATTTTCAAGCTTTACGGAATTCGTCTGGATGTGACTATGGTAGAAGGCAAAAAAATTGTTCTGACTGTATAAAGGAGTAAACATAAATGAAAAAGAGTCCGTTGAACATATTGTGGATAATACTGGGATTTTTGAGCCTTGGAATAGGCGCGGTAGGAGTGGTACTGCCGTTTTTGCCAACATTTCCTTTTCTCATGCTGACATTATTTTGTTTTGCAAAAAGTTCTGAGAAACTGCATCAATGGTTTATTGGTACAAAATTATATAAAAATAATCTGGAGTCCTATGTAAAACAACGAGCCATGACAAGAAAAACAAAGATAACTATTATGATCTCAGTCACACTTGTTATGGGATTTGGGTTTTTAATGATGAGCAGTGTACCGGCAGCAAGGGTGGTACTGGCATGTGTCTGGATATTTCATATTCTCTATTTTGCATTTAAGGTAAAAACCCTGAATGCAGATGAAAGGCCAAAGCAAAGAAACGAGGTCTTAGATGATTGCGAGTAAGAAGCAAAAAATAGAAAAAAAGCGACAGAAAGAGCAATATATTGTAGGGGAGATGATTGCTCTTTTCTGCCGGAAACAGCATATTGATTTTAAAAAGGGACAGTTATGTCCCGTCTGTCAGACACTCTTTGATTATGCTTCAGCTAGAAGTAAACATTGTCCGTTTATAGAACAAAAAACATTTTGTTCTAATTGCAGGGTACATTGCTATAGACCAGATATGCAAAAACAGATTCAAACAGTCATGAGGTTTTCCGGACCACGTATTTTACTGCATCACCCCATTTTGACTGTCTGGCATTTGCTATGCAGCTTGAAAGAAAAAAGAAGGAATTAAAAAATATGATAAAAAAACGACTAATTGAACTGCTGGCTGGTGCCAGAAAATACATTATTTATCAGGTGATTTGGCAATGGATAGCATTACTGTTACAGATTACCGTAGTATTTTCAATTGCGGATCTGCTGGAACGGATAATTTACATGGCGGTAAATGCAGAAAATATCAGAAATACTGTTGTTATCCTATTGCTGGCATTGATGTTTAGGTATATTTGTGATCGGATGGCAGCTAAAGCATCCTATAATGCAAGTGTAGACGTAAAACGGATATTAAGAACCAAAATTTATGAAAAACTGCTGCGCCTTGGTGCGGCATACAAGGAAACCACTGCCACATCTGAGGTGGTGCAGATGAGTGGAGAAGGGGTGGAGCAGCTGGAAATTTATTTTGGAAAATATCTTCCTCAGTTGATTTACAGCCTTGCTGCACCGGTCACACTTTTTGTCGTGCTGTCCCGGATAAGTGTAAAAGCCAGTTTGGTCTTGCTGGTATGTGTACCCTTGATTCCAGTCTCTATTGTGGTCATACAAAAGTTCGCGAAGAAACTGTTAAAAAAATACTGGGGAATTTATACCGGACTGGGTGACAGTTTCCTTGAAAATATTCAGGGTCTGACCACTCTGAAAATTTATCAGGCTGACGGGAAAAAGGCAGAAGAAATGAATGAAAAAGCACAGGATTTTAGAAGAGTCACAATGAAAGTCCTGACCATGCAGTTAAATTCCACTACAGTAATGGATATTATTGCTTATGGGGGTGCGGCTGTGGGAATGGTCGTGGCCGTTTATGAGTTTTTAAACTACAGAATAAGTGTGGCGGGAACGTTGTCTATAATCCTGCTTGCAGCAGAATTTTTTATTCCGTTGAGGCTGTTAGGCTCCTTTTTTCATATTGCCATGAATGGTATGGCTGCCAGTTATAAAATATTTGCTTTGTTGGATATGGAAGAACCAAAAGTGAAGACGGAAGAGGTAAAACCGGAGGAACTTGATATACGTTTATCTAACGTTCATTTTTCTTATGAAAAGGAGCGTGAAATTATAAAAGACATTAATCTTACACTTCCTTCCGGTGGGTTCGTATCTTTGGTCGGGGAATCCGGGTGCGGAAAAAGTACTCTGGCAGGTCTTTTGTCTGGGAAGAATAGACGGTATACAGGAGAGATTCTTATTGGCGGGACATCTGTTTCGGAGATTAGAGAAGCTGATCTGATGAAGCATATCACACTGATCCGGCATAACAGTTATCTGTTTAAGGGAACCGTTCAAGAAAATCTGCTCATGGCAAAGAGTGAGGCAAAGGCGGAAGAAATGATTTCTGTTTTGAAGAAGATGAACTTGTGGTCATATCTGGAATTGCAGCAGGGACTAGATACAGTTTTACTTGAAAATGCAGGAAATTTGTCCGGAGGCCAGAGACAGAGACTGGCACTTGCAAGGGCGCTTTTACATAATACGGATATTTACATATTTGATGAGGCAACTTCAAATATAGATGCAGAAAGTGAACTGCTGATTATGGAAGTTATACATGAACTTTCAAAAACAAAAACAGTGTTATTGATTTCTCATCGACTGGCCAATGTAATTGCTTCTGACTGCATTTATATGATGGAACAAGGAAAGGTCATAGAGCAGGGAACCCATCATGAGTTGATACAGAAAAAGGGTGCATACCAAAGATTATATGACAATCAAATGAAATTAGAGAAATATGGAAAGGCGGTCTGACATAATGAATCAGAATAAACAAAGAAGAAGCGCCTTTAAGATCATGAAACAGCTGATCGGACTTGTAAAGCCACTTTTAGGACATATGCTGGTTGCTGTTTTATTTGGTGTACTGGGATATTTGTGTGCTGTCTTTTTGACCATACTTGCCTCCGAGGCATTAATAAAAGGACTTGGTATGGGAGCCGGAGGGGTAATACCTGTTGTAAAAAGTAATATGTTCATTAACATATCCTTAAAGCCCCTTCTTATTGTTATGGTACTATTGGCTGTGCTGCGTGGAGTATTTCATTATATAGAGCAGTACTGTAATCACTATATTGCATTTAAATTGCTGGCAGTTATTCGAAACAAAGTTTTTGCCGCATTAAGAAGGTTATGTCCTGCAAAGCTGGACGGAAAAGATAAAGGAAATCTTATTTCGGTGATCACTACCGATATTGAACTTCTGGAAGTGTTTTACGCCCATACTATTTCGCCCATTGCCATAGCTTTTGTAACCTCAGGAATTATGGTCATATTTATCAGCAGCTATCATATATATGCGGGGCTTTTTGCACTTTTGGCTTATGGAATGGTGGGCATATTGATTCCTCTTTGGAATGGAAAACGAGGAGGGGAATCTGGTATGGCATTTCGCAATGAATTTGGAGAACTCAACAGTTTTGTTTTAGACTCACTCCGGGGACTGGATGAAGTTATCCAGTATGGTCAGGGAGAAAATTATATCAGTCAGTTAGAAGAACGTTCAAGAAGTTTAGGGGAGAAACAGAAGACATTAAGTAAGAAGGAAGGGGCTCAGAGAGGCATAACAAATTTACTCATCTTAATTTGCTCTTTTGGGATGCTGTTTATCCTGCTATTTCTATATAGTAAAGGTGCTGTGGGATTTGATGGAATACTCATCTGTACGGTTTCTATGATGGGGTCCTTTGGGCCTGTAGTAGCTCTTTCCAGTCTTTCTAATAATCTGAATCAGACCCTGGCCAGTGGAGAGAGAGTGTTATCTATCCTGGAAGAAAAACCATTAGTTGAAGAAGTGGAAGAAAGAGGAGGTAATGACTGGAAAGGTACAGAAAAATTTAGTGGAGCCGGGGTGGAGAAAATAACTTTTTCCTATGAGGAGGAAGTGATTCTGAAAGAGTTTTCTTTTACCATACAATCGGAAAAAATAACCGGTATACATGGTCCGAGTGGTTCGGGAAAATCTACATTACTAAAACTTCTGATGCGGTTCTGGGATGTAAATGAGGGTGTGGTAAACGTTTCAGGAGAAAATGTAAAACAGATTCCTACAAAACACTTAAGGGATTCGGAGAGTTATGTTACTCAGGATACTCATCTGTTTCAGGATACTATTGGCGGTAATATTGCTGTTGGAAAGTCTGATGCTACAAGAGATGAAATTATAGTGGCAGCGAAAAAAGCATCTATTCATGATTTTATTTCTTCCCTGCCTAAAGGATATGATACACAGGTAGGTGAATTGGGAGAGACTTTATCCGGCGGTGAAAAGCAGAGAATAGGTGTAGCCAGAGCATTTCTTCATGATGCACCATTTATTCTTCTGGATGAACCTACCAGTAATCTGGATTCCATGAATGAAGGAATTATTCTTAAGTCTCTGAAAGAGGAAAGCCAGAGCAAAACCATTATTATCGTTTCCCATAGATCATCTACAATGAATATTGCTGATGAGGTATGTAGTATGGAGAATGGAAGAATATCATAATAGAAGGAGCAAAAAAATAAAGGTCTGTATCATAAATAATTATAAAAAACAGGAGTGTCTGCGTTGCAGATCACTCCTGTTTTGCAGTCAGTCCTCTTCTTCACCAAAAAAATCTAAAATCTCTTCTTTTGTTTTAAAAAAGCGGGCAGACTCAGGATTAAGATTGTTATCATACAATTCCTGTATTAATTTAAAGATAAGAGTGGTATCTTCAGGGCGCACAGCAACCATGATTATCGTTCGTATTTTATATGAATTCCACTTGACCCGATGATTTAGCGTAGCAACAGCCACACGAGTCAAAGTACTGGGAATCAATGAATACATCAATACGATTCCAGGCTGAAGAGCAAAGGTCATCAAGGATTCCCGCTGCAGGATATTGGGAAGATATTCAGGAGAAACATAGCCACGGGAGATAAAATCATTGGCAAGCAGTTCAATAATAGACAGGTAATTTTCTGCGTCGATGCACTCATGCCAAAAACCGTCTGCAAATAGTTTTCGGGTGGAAGGCAGGGGTGATGCATGGAATTGATTCATCTGCCTGCTCACAATATACTGATCAATATGCCTTTGATCATCGGGGGTGAAGAATGGAGAAATGATAATTGTTTTACAGGAAGATTCTCTTGTAATCTCCTTGTTGGCGGTGGAAATGACCAGATCTATTTTATTAAAATCATAGCTGTCTTTTACAAAAATAGGCAGCAAAGCATATAAATCCAAATACCCTTTGAATTTGCTTAAAAGTTTTTGTTTTAAATTCTGCGCACAGGGCACATTCAAGTGGCACATAATTATGGTCTTTATCTTGGGTGAGGTTCGCTTCAAATACTCCAGAGCACTGGAAACACAAAAAGACAGGTAAAGGAGTTCTGTATAATTCAGATAATTTCCAAAATAATTTAATGCCTGTGGCTGAATTAAAAAAGCAATTTCAAAAGTAATGCGGAGATTGGAGAGTATACTGTCTGTCTGAGCCTGTAAATGATTAAAATGGTGTATAGGCAGAGAGAGATATCGCAGATACTGCAAAAAAGTAATATAAAAATCTTCATCATTTGAAAAATCCATATGAAATGTTTCATATACCTTTAGGATATATTCATCTGCAAGCCGGATGATACTGTGATCAAAATATTTATCTACTGTGGCAAAGTTCAGGCTGTTAGCATCCAGAAGACGGCTGCAGGAAATATGCTGATAAATATCATTTCGCTCAATTTCTGAAAAAGAACAGTCTAATTTTCCCTCCAGAGAATCCATAAGTTCTGCTCCGGCATGAATGGCAGTGGCATCCATGTAGGAATGAGATAAGGGGGACATAAGCTCATGTCCTGTTGTAATACGGTAGTACATTATTGAAATAGCTAAATTTAATATCACGATATTGATATCGTCCATGAGGATATTATACTGCTGCATAAAGCTGGTCACTTCTGTCATGACCAAGTTCACAATGTTTTCTTCCAGATATTGATATTGATAGTAAGCATTACCTCGGGCATTGTAATTCCAGTTTTCCGTAAAAAGCCGATTTAGAATACTGCGTCTTTTTCTCTCATCAGGTCCAAATGAGATACGATTTTTTGACCGATAATACTTTATATGAGGATAGGGAAGTACATATTTTTTGCGCATTGCCTCCAGATCATGTTCTAATGTTGTACGGCTGACAAACATCTCATCTTCTAAGTCATAAAGATTAATAGATTCATCAGAGAGGCATAAGCGAAAGGTAATATGCCTGATCCGGTCATCCCGTGACAGAAAAGAACTGCTGGATTGATTGAGTCTTTTTAAGGTAAGTTCGTTTTCATATCGAAGAATATAGCCCTTGCTTCGTTTGGAAATAATCTCAATTTTCCATTCTTTTAGTGAGCGATTTATTTCGTTCACATCGTTTCGAATAGTCCTGTCTGAAACTTGCAGATAACTAGCCAGATCTTCTCCCGTAATGTAAGTTTTCTGGTTTTGTATGTAATGAAGTAATTTTCTTTGACGAAGTGATAAGTTCAAAGCATTCATATGTTTCCTCCTGGTATATGAAAAATAAAATGAGATTTAATACAATATTAGTGTTTGAAGGCAGGAAAGTCAACGAAATACAGACTTGAATAAATAAAATTTCCGTATACTATAGGAAAAAGCATGTTTGATAGTGGGGGCCGGGTATATTAGAATTGAGTTGCATTTTAACGAAACATTATTTTAAGGAGGAAACAATAACATGCAGTATGAAAAGATAAGAAAACAGGTATTAGAGGCTATTTTGGATGCAGTCGACCAGGGATTGATTAAGGGGACATCTGGGAATATCGCGTTAAGAGACGATGAGGATGATGTGGTTGCAGTTACACCAAGCGGAATTTCCTATAAAGGGATGAAAGCAGAAGATATTGCGATTGTTGATTTAAACGGGAAATGGCTTCAGGGACCATACAAACCTTCTTCTGAGGTACCTATGCATACAGCTGTTCTGCGGGCAAGACCGGACATTAAAGCTACAGTACATACACATGCTATGTTTGCAACAATTATGGCAATGACAGGAGAAGATATTAAGCCAACAACACCTCCCCAGTGTGAATTTGTACCGGTTCGTACTGTTCCTTTTACCATGCCCGGCAGCAATGAGGTGGCAGATAAAATCGTGGAAGCCCTGGGAACGGATGGCAGAGCTGTCCTCATTAAAAACCATGGTATGTTCTGCTGCGGAAAAGATTTGAAAGCGGCTATGGATGCTACTGTTTATACAGAGGAAATGGCTGTAACTGAATATTATGCAAGAGTTCTTGGAAAATTTAATCCTATGCCGGAGGAAGCTGTACAGAAGATGCTTGCATTGATTGCTGCAGATAAGGCTGTCTAATACATGGAGGAAATCATAAATGGCAAGTGAATTTTTTGTAAGCAGTGATGTGATATTTGGCAGTAAAGCCGCAGATAAGCTGTCAGGTATATTAAAAGAATATGGTGCTAAAAATGTTATGGTGGTCTTTGGATCAAGTGTTAAAAAAGCTGGTATAGCAGATTTGATCTTAAAGGAAGTGGAAAAAGCCCAAGTAAAGATAACCATATTTAACGGGGTGATTCCCAATCCTACGAATGAATTGGTAGAGGAAGCAGCGGCACTGGCTTTGAAGGATAGAATTGATGTTTTTGTAGCCGTTGGCGGGGGGAGCTGTATTGACTTAACTAAAGCAGTCAATATCTTGATGACAAACCCGGGTCCTATCGGACAATATGGCGGAATTGGCATGGTGAAAAATGCGGTACTTCCTTTAATTGCCATACCTACAACAACAGGAACTTCAAGTGAAATCACAAATGTGGTGGCTCTTACGGACACACAGGCAGTATGCAAATATGTCATTATTGATAACAAGATCGTACCTTCAAAAGTGATTGCAGATCCAGAGTATACAAGAACAATGCCCCCATCTGTTACAGCAGCTACCGGTATGGATGCCATTACACATGCAGTGGAAAGCTATATTTCTACTATGGCTACCCCGTTGACAGAATATAACTCAATAAAAGCATTACAGACATTTCATGAAAACCTGCCAAAGGCAGTAGCTAATGGGGAAGATATGGATGCTAAGGAACAGATGATGATTGGCTGTCTGATTGCCGGATTTGCATTTTCTAATGCAAATCTTGGATTGGTTCACGGGATAGCACATACATTAAGTGCTCATTTTCATCTGGCACATGGTATGGCAAATGCAGCAGTCCTTCCTTATGTCATGGAATATAATGCAGACAGCTGTACCCAAAAGATGATCCAAATGGCAAAGGCTCTTCATCTTGAGTTGACCGGAAATAGCAAAGAGGATATGATGCTTATCTCAAAGGAGTTGCTGAAATTAACAAAAAAACTGGGTATTAAGACCTTATCAGAGCAGGGAATCGAGGAAAAAGATCTGGATATGCTTGCAGACGATGTGTTAAAAGAACCAGTACTTCACTTTAATCCGAAGCAAAATATAACAAAAGCAGATATTCTTATGATATTAAACAAAGCATTATAAATATTTAGTAAAGTCCTGATAAAAAGAAGGTGAGGTAATATTTATGAAATCAAAACAAAATTGTGCTAAGGGAAAGCAATATCCGCACCTGTTTTCTCCTCTACGTATTGGTAATATAAAATTGAAAAACCGCATTATCTGTGCACCAACTAGTCCCAGTATGATCGACTTGAACGGACACTTTACTCCAGAAATGATTTCCTATCTGGAAGAAAAGGCAAAGGGCGGTGCAGGGGTAGTTACATATGGTGAGGCAATCGTACATTCTGCAACAGGAAAATCACATAATAAGCAATTACAATTAGATGCTTTTGGTGTTCGTCAGGGGATGACAGAAGCGGCGCGTGCTATACATAACGCGGGAGCCTATGCCAATATCCAGTTGTCTCATGGAGGAATGTATGGCGGTCTTGCAAGTGTCGGGGGAGATGTGGATACGTGCAATACAGCATTTGGCCCAAGTGATATGACTATGCCTGCAGGTGAAGTCAGGGAAATGCCCAGCGAGTTGATTTATGAAATTATTGAATCTTATGGTAAGAGCGCTGCACTATGTAAAGAGACAGGCTTTGATATGGTTCAGGTGCATGCGGCTCATGGGTGGCTGTTCTCTCAGTTCTTATCCCCTGTATGGAATAAGCGTACAGATGAGTTTGGCGGGTCTCTGGAAAATAGGGCAAGATTTTTCCTTCTTGCAGTGGAAGCAGTGCGAAAGGCAGTTGGTCCTCATTTTCCGATTGAGGCAAGAATATCAGGAGATGATCTGACCAAAGATGGCCTTGGGGTGGAAGACTGTGTTAAAGTGGCACAAATGATCGATGACAAGGTAGATCTGATCAATGTGTCCTGTGGCAATCATGAAGATCCGGATATGTTCTGCAGGACTCATCCGTCTGCATTTTTTAAAAGAGGTGTTAATGTTTATTTGGCGGCAGAGATAAAGAAGCATGTGAAAACACCGGTAGCCTGTGTAGGCTCTCTTAATGATCCGGCACAAATGGAAGAGATAATATCATCGGGTATGGCTGATGCAGTGGAACTCGGACGTGCCAGTGTTGCCGATCCTTATCTGCCTCAGAAAGCGTATAACGGGCAGGCAGAAGATATTACACCTTGTCTTAGGTGCTATGAATGTTTTGGCGCAACGGCCGAACTGGAAATGATTAAATGTGCGGTAAATCCGACTATGGGTGAGCAGATGGCGGCAAAATTGCCGAGAAAAGATCCTGAATTCACAAAAAAGATTCTTGTTGTCGGAGGCGGACCCGCTGGTATGGAGGCCGCGCTTACTGCAGCAAATAGAGGGCACGATGTAACGCTGGCAGAAAAAACTGATAAATTAGGCGGCAACCTTCATCCAGCCGGTGCTCCTTTCTTTAAAAACGATATTGTCAGATTAAGTGAGGTCTTAGCCTGTCGAGTCAAAAATGCCGGCGTAAAGGTACTTTTGGGTACAGAAGTAACAAAAGATTTTGTCAAAGAATTTAATCCGGATGCACTTTTTGTTGCCATAGGCTCAAATGAATTGAAACCGCCGATCAAAGGAATAGACTCTGACAAGGTAATGATGGCAATTGAAGCTGAATTATACCCTGAACGACTGGGACATAAGGTCGTGATTATGGGTGGAGGACTGGTAGGTGCAGAAAGCGCTATCGGCTTTTGTAATGAAGGGCATGAATGTACAATTGTGGAAATGAAATCAACAATTGCTGAAAATGCAAATTCCTTCTACCGTGGAGGTCTGATGCCGGAAGTGGAAAAAGCAGCAAAGTGCTATGTCGATACAAGAGTTAAGGAAATAACCGATTCGGGGGTAATTTGTGAAAAGGACGGCAAAGAGCTGACTCTAGAGGCAGATACTGTAGTCTGTGCCCTGGGATTCACCTCTCCATATGATAAGGTCGATGAACTTACGGACCTTGTGGATGAGTATTATATTATCGGAGATTGCAAAAAAGTAGGGAAAATTTATGACGCTATTAATACAGGGTATTATTCTGCACTTCGTGTTTAGGCAAAATTTGGGAGGAAAAACATGAAAAAAAAGTTAGTCCTATGTACACAAATTCCGGAAGAACGCAGAATGGAAATAGAAGAGTTCTGTGATATTACTATTGCCGGAGAATTAAAACATGGAAAAGGGAATGTAACAGAAGATTTAATAAAGGAAGAGTGCTCTGGATATGAAATTGTTGTGCTGGGTGATGAGAATGCTGGAGCTGATACAATAAGCAGCTGGATTGCATCCGGAATGCAGTTTATCGGCGTTGCCAAAGGTACTCCTGTAACCGTTGATAACGAGGTACTAAAGGCGGCCGGTATTCCATTATCTTATACGCCGGGAAGAAACCGGGTGGCGGTTGCAGAGTTCAATATGGGACTCATGATTGCCGCAGCCAGAAATCTGACGCTAAGTGCCACAGGACTGCAAAAAGGTGAGCATGTGGGCCCGGCAGTAAATAATATTTATGAAGTTCCGGAGATAAAAAATGTAACATTTGGTCCGTTAGATGAAAACCATCCGTTTACGGATTATGGAATTGGATTCGAACTATACGGTAAAACCCTTGGCATTGCAGGATATGGAGCAATCGGACGTGAAGTTGCAGTCAGAGCAAAAGCATTCGGAATGAAAATTCTTGCTTACGATCCTTATATGCCTGGGGAGGTCATCGAGAAAGATGGTGCAGTGGCTGTAGATCTTGATACCATGTTAAGTGCAAGCGATATGATCAGCCTGCACCTTCCGGTAGTCGATGCCACAAAAGGTATGGTAAACAGGGAATGGTTTGAAAAAATGAAACCAACTGCATATGTCATTAATACGGCAAGAGCAGCAGTGATTCATCAGCAGGATTTTGTGGAGGCATTACAAAACAAAACAATTGCGGGAGCGGCAATTGACGTATACTGGCAGGAACCTGTGCCAAAAAATCATCCGTTGCTATCCATGAGAAATGTTGTGTGTACCCCTCATATGGCAGGACTTACCACCGATGTGGATAATTGGTCAGGGGAGATGATCTCTCAGGAAGTACTGTCATACTTAAAGGGTGAGGACAGAAAATATATCTGGAAAAGATAAATAACTATATGTTATTACAAGGAGAAAAGGAAGATGGAAAAGAGTAAAAATAAAAAGATCATTGCAGCCGGGCTGCTGGTAATGTCTCTTACTATGGCTTGTAACAGTGCATTAGCCCCTATTCTGGCGGAAGTTGGTAAGTTCTTTCCTGATGCTTCAGATTCGGCAGTTCAGATCGTATTGACCATGATAAATCTTACTACTTTACCGGCAATGTTTTTGGAACCATTTCTGGAGCCCAGAATTACCAAAAGAGATATTGCGGTAATTGGAACTGTACTGATGCTGATCGGAGGACTTATGCCTCAGGTGTTGAATTCTAAATTATGGATGTTATATTTGGCAAGTGTGGTAATTGGTGTAGGCCTGTCTTTTGTAGTGGTAACCAGTTCCTCTTTGATATCAGACTATTTCACCGGACTTGATAAGTCCAGAGTTATGGGATTTCAGTCAATTTTTGTTAGTGTTGGCGGAACGATTATTGCCAAGGGTTCCGGTATTATGACTGCAGCAGCGGGATGGACGCGAGGATATCTGGTATTTTTAATTACGTTACCGATTATTATTATTATTATTTTGACAGTGCCAAAGGGAGAGACAACAGTTAAGGCTGAAAAAAGTGAAAAAAAGGGAATTTCAGGAAATATGATTTATTTTGGAGTGCTCTGCCTGATCACCGGAATTTTTGTGGCCACATTCAATACCAATATAGCGATGTATATTGACCGTAAAGGTATCGGAGACGCAAGTACGGCAGGTACTGTTGCATCTATTATGCAGGTCATCGGCATAGTAGGCGGGTTGTTACTTGGCAATACGGTTAAGCTATTTAAACGCTTAACCATAGGAGCATCTATTCTTATGATGGCAGCAGGTACCGCAATGGTTGGATTTTCCACCAGTATACCGGTTATTTGTATAGGTGCGGCAGTGGTGGGCTTTGGTTTTGCAATCCGTAATCCCGGAGCAGTCACCTTTGCAGCCAATATGGTTCCTGCGGCTCAGGCATCTATAGCTATTGCAATTGTATCATCTACATATAATGTAGGTAATTTTATTTCGGCTTATGTGGTAAATGTAATGGCAAAATTCATAGGAGATGATATTGCAGACCGGTTTATTGTATCTGCGGCAGCTTTAGTTGTTGTTGGTATTATTGCATGTATTAAGGCACCGACAACAGACGCGCAGGCACTTGATGCGTAGAGCATATAGTGATAAATGAAAGGAGCATGGTAAGATGAAAATGAAAGCAGCATTAATGTATGGACCAAATGACATCCGTATTGAAGAGGTGACCAAGCCAGAATGCCCAAATGACGGTCTTATACTAAAGATTATGGCAGTGGGGCTGTGCGGTTCGGATATTCGAAACCTGACCAGTGATTCCAGAAAAGGGAAATATCCATTTATTTTTGGACATGAAATTGTGGGGATAGTCGAAGAAATTGGTGCAGAACAAACAAAACATAAAATCGGTGACAGGCTTTTCCTTTTTCCTGGAACATATTGTATGGAGTGTGAAGAATGTATCAGCGGTCACAGCGAAAATTGTTCAAATAAAGAGGTTGCGGCTCTGGCCGGAACAGGAGGTTTTGCACAATATATTGCAGTTAAGGGAGAAAAAATCCGCAGAGGAGGTGTCTATGAGATACCGGATGATGTTACATTTGAGGCAGCAAGTCTTGGAGAGCCGTTAACATCTGTGTTTGCTTGTCTTGACAATGTAAATGTGGGATATCCTGATACGTTGGTGATTATCGGAGCAGGCCCCATAGGATGCTTTATGGCACAGCTGGCCAAGATTCGGGGAGCTCAAAAAGTAATCATGCTGGATATTAATGATAACCGTTTAGCGATGGCTAAACAATTCGGTGTTGATATTACGGTAAACAGCGCCAAAGAGGATCCCATTGAAGCTGTGTTGAAGTTGACAAATGGAAAAGGAGCAGATAAAGTAATTTCAGCGACGCCTGTGAATGCAACACAGACACAGAGTATCCATATGGTCAGGAAGGGCGGGATGGTAGTCTTTTTTGGAGGCGTACCAAAAGGCTCACTGACAGAATTAGATTGTAATTTAATTCATTATAACAATATTTGGATCAAGGGACATTTCGGAGCGTCTTACAGCCAGTCAAAAAAAGCTTTTCAACTGGCAATATCACCGGCATTTCCTACAGAAAAATTTATTACACATGTACTCCCTTTAGATAAGATAAATGAAGGAATTCAATTAACCAAAACCGGTGAGGCCATTAAAGTAGTGCTTCACCCGTGGGATTAAATGGAGGATAAGGATGCCAAAGATTGAGAACTACTTAATAGGTATGGATTGCGGCACGACCAACATAAAGGCAATCATTCTTGGAGAAGATGGAAAGGTTGTGGCTGAGGCGAGCAGACCGAGCAAATTCATAACACCGGGTCCCAATATGCAGGAGCAGGATGCCCGTGAATGGTGGGCTAATGTGGTAGAAATCCTGCAAACAATTACCAATAAGGCAGGGCAAGATGTAGTAAAGAGAATCAGGGGCATATCTGTGAGTTCACATACGGTTACCATGCTGCCGGTGGATGAAAGCGGTACACCACTTAGAAATGCTATGACCTATCAGGACAATCGCTCTGCCGCAGAGCTTCACTTTATTACCGATAAAATAGGCTTTGATCGGTTTGTATCTATTGTGGGAGGGCAGCCTTCGGTGTCCTTTCTGCCCAATAAAATTCTGTGGTTCAAGAAAAATGAACCAGAATCGTTTGCAAAAACAGCATGTTTTTTACAGGCAAGTTCGTTTATTAATTTTAAACTTACAGGAAAGATGACCATGGATATTGACCAGGCTTCCAGAACCCAGTGCCTGGATATCAGCACTATGGAATGGTCAAAGGAAATTGGAAATGTAATTGGCGTGGATCTGGATGAAAAACTGCCCAGCCCTCAGCTGGTAGATGAAATCATTGGATTTGTAACAGAAAAAGCAGCCAAAGAAACCGGTCTGATTGCAGGGATTCCAGTTATTGCAGGATGCAGTGATGCTATGGCATCTATGTATGCAACCGGACTCAGCCGCCTTGGTGAGGCCGGTGAATCGTCAGGAACGACCTCACTGGTGTTCGTGGGAAGTGACGTAAAAAGTGCTCCGAACATTCCCGTGGTAACCAAGCCCTGTGCAATCGAGGGTATGCCCTGGGTATTTGATGCGCCTATTCAGACCAGCGGGGCCGCTCTGAAATGGTTTATTGAAACGATGGCAGGTGAGGAGCGGGAATATTGTGAGAGTACTGGAAGGAATATCTACGGGTATTTGAATGAACTGGCATTGGAGTCTAAACCTGGTTCCAATGGAATTTATTTTTTCCCCTATCTTCTCGGAGAAAGAGCCCCATTGTGGAATGAATATGCAAGGGGAATGTTCATTGGGATGGGAATGGATATGAAACGCTCAGACTTGATTCGCTCTGTATTTGAAGGTACTGCATATGCACTTCGTCATGTGATGGAGACGGTGAAAGAGTCTGGTGCAAAAGCCAAAGTACTGCGGATCTGCGGCGGAGGTGCAAAAAGCCGTACATGGTCTCAGATTAAAGCCTCTATGTTAAAAATGCCGGTATATCTTTTAAATGAGAAATCGGGAGATGTTCCCGTAGGAGATGCTCTTATTGTGGGCCATAAAGTAGGCGTATTCCCCAATCTTACCAAGGCAGTGGAGCAGATCGTGAAAGTAGATGAGATCATTCAGCCTGTAGATGAATGGGTTGAAGTATATGACAAGCTATATCCTTACTATGTGGATATGTATCAGCACCTGGATAATGATTTGATGAAACTTAAACATACAATGGATCATTTGTCTTCTTAATTATTATTCTTCATATGAGTCACAAAACGACCTTTTGCGGGATGTATGGCATACATCAGCTGTAAAAGGTCGTTTTATTGTGAATATTCCCATATGTGACGCAAAGTCACGTATAATTACTGTGTGATTTCGGATTGACACATATTAGAGATAAACATATAATAGAGGGTAGGAAAAAACAGGGAAAATTACTGTGTTTAGCACGTGTATCCTGCCTGATTATGTACTGAAAAAAATTGGAGGAAGAACATGGAAACAAATGAGAAAACGCAAAAAAGCAGGCGTAGTTTACGTCTAACAGCTGCTTTAAGCGGAAAGAAATCAATCAAAAAAAAGCTTCAGATCAGCATCGTTTTATTAACGGTTACGGTATCTCTTTTGCTGGGAGTGGTCAGTTCTGTAATTTTATATCGTGATTCAACAGAAAATATGAATCAAAGACTTAAAGAAAGTACCGCTGCTTACAATATCGCGGTACAGCAATCTATTCAAATTTATAAAACCAAAATTGAAGCTATTTCACAGGACACTACAATTACGGATCCATCAAAAAGTCAAAATCAAAAAGTCTCACGTATGGCTGAATTGGCTAAAAAGTACGACTTTGAATCTGTGATAATGAGTGATGCGCAAGGGGACACCACAGATGGCACAAATGTAAAAGAGCGTGATTATTTTGCCCAGTCTATAGCAGGAGAAACATATGTATCCTCCACTTTATTGAGTAAGACTACAGGTAAAATGGTGCTTATTGTTTCTGCACCAATCCAGATTGGCGGTGATAATGGAGTTGTTTTTGCCAGGCTTTCGAGTGATACGTTCAGTGGAATGGTAGATGATATTTCTATTGGAAATTCTGGATATGGATTTATTACCGATAAAGAAGGCAAAATCATTGCTCATAAAAATCAGGAGTTGGTAGATGCAGAAACAAATTATATTGAGAACGCAAAAAAGGATAGCAGTTTAAGCAGTGTAGCGGATATTATTAAAGAAATGGCTGCGGGAAAGAGTGGTACTGAGTCTGCAACATTTAAGGGCGCCAGAATTACTATAGGTCACGCACCTATTGCAGAAACTGATGGCTGGTCTATCGGAGTAGTTGCTTATAATTCAGAAATGTTAAAGAATTTATATATAGCAATTGGTATAACCATAGCAATAACAGTGCTGTTTATAGTTTTATCCTCAATCCTTGCAATTCGTATAGCCAATCCAATTGTTAACCCAATTATCCGTATGGTGAAGAGAATTGAGACTTTTGCAGAAGGGGATTTAAATTCTGAAGTACCCAAATTTGAAAGTGAAGATGAAATCGGTATTTTATCTTCCTCTCTGACAAAAACGATTGTCAATTTGAAAGCCATAATCGGTGAGATTACTTTCGTGTTGAGCAGCCTTGAAAAAGGAGATTGTACAGTTTCGACTGAACAAGAGTATAAAGGTGATTTCATTTCACTTCAAGTGGCATTAAAGGGAATTATTTCTAATCTAAATAATATTTTTTCCAGTTTCCGTGAATCAATTAATCAAGTAGCCGCAGGAGCTGAACAAGTGTCATCAGCAGCCCAGTCACTGGCATCAGGAACAACAGAACAGGCAGCTACCATTGAAGAATTAAACTCTTCTGTCGTTAGTATTTCACAGCAGGCTGAGGATAATTCTAAAACGGTATATCAGGCAACAGACTTTATGACTCAGGCTTCAGAGGAGCTGACACGGGGAAATGCTCATATGAACAATTTGAATAAGGCGATGGAGGATATTAGTAATTCTTCTCAAAAGATTACGAATATTACCAAGGTCATAGAAGATATTGCATTCCAGACAAATATACTTGCTTTAAATGCTGCAATAGAAGCAGCCCGGGCAGGAGAGGCAGGGAGAGGATTTACTGTTGTTGCTGATGAGGTGCGCAATCTTGCAGGAAAAGTTGCGGAAGCTGTACAACAAACTACCGTTTTAATTGAGCATTCTACAAATGCAGTAAATGAAGGCAGCAGACTATCAGAAGAAACAAGGGATATATTACATCAGGTACAGGAAAAAGCAATGCTGGTCAGTGACTCTATAAGAAATATTGAGCATGCTTCAGGCACACAAACTGAGGCAATAGAACAAATAAATATAGGACTGTCACAGGTTTCTTCAGTTGTACAGACCAATGCAGCTACTGCTGAAGAAAGTTCAGCATCCAGCGAAGAACTGGCATCTCAGGCGATGACAATGAAAACGGAAATTGACTGGATCAAATTAAAAAAGGGTAATTCTGACTTGACGTAAGAATAAAAGTATGATAGCATACAACTCAATTAAATATTTGCATTACGAAGAATGGTTATAGCATTCGGAGTATAAGAAAAGGCTATGAAAAGAAAGAGTAGCGTTTTCGATTCCAGACAGAAAGATGCCGGTTGATGAGAGGCTCATGGATAGAGAATGTGAATACGTCTTGGAGCTGCGTACCGAACTGGTTTAAAAGTAGGCTACGACGGAGAGCACACCGTAATCAAGTGCAGGGGTATCGCTTAGGCCGTACTCGATGAGGCAGATGACGTGAGTTGTCTGTAAACTTAAGGTGGTAACACGAGAGTAACTCTCGTCCTTTTGGAAACATTAGGACGGGAGTTTTTTGTTGTATAGAGGAGAAATAAAAACTCTGCTATTGAATGAAAGAAATGGCTCTTTATTTTCAGTATTTCTTATAGACCTTGCAAAATTTAATAGAAAACAGGATAAGGAGAGATTGAAGTATGTTAACACCACAAGAACAAATGAGGATTATATGCAAGGGAGCCCACCAGTGTGTAAGTGAGGATGAGTTACTGGAAAAACTAGAAAAATCATATATTAAAAAAACCCCTCTTATCATTAAGCTGGGGTTAGATCCCTCTGCACCGGATATCCATCTGGGGCATGCAGTGGTTCTTAGGAAAATCAGACAGATGCAGGAATTGGGGCATCAGGCAGTGATCATTATTGGGGATTTTACGGGGAAAATCGGAGATCCCACAGGCAAATCCAAAGGAAGGGTAGCCTTGACGGATGAACAGGTGAAGGAAAATGCCATAACGTACTGTGAACAGATTTTTAAGGTATTGGACAAAGAAAAAACGCTGGTAAGGTTTAACAGTGAATGGCTTGCAGATCTTAATTTTGAAGATATCATCAAACTTGCAGCGACATCAACTGTTGCCAGAATAATGGAACGTGATGATTTTCAAAACCGCTATAGGAAGGGTGTGCCCATTGGTATCCATGAATTTTTCTATCCTTTGATGCAGGCCTATGATTCTATTGAAATAGATGCAGACATTGAGCTTGGCGGAACGGATCAGACGTTTAATGTACTGATGGGAAGAACACTCCAGAAGACATGGGGAAAGGAACAGCAAATTGCATTGTTTATGCCCATTCTTGAAGGTACGGATGGAATAGAAAAGATGAGTAAAAGTCTGGGGAACTATATAGGGGTAAGTGAACCGGCAGAAGTAATGTTTAAGAAAGTGATGGAAGTTCCGGATGATCTGATCATCAAATATTATGAACTGGCCACTGATATACATCCCGATGAAATTGACAAAATCAAAATAGAGCTTTTAAGCGGAGTAAATCCGAGGGATATAAAATATAGATTGGCAAAGACCGTAACTTCACTCTACCATACAGAAGAAGAACTTGAAAAGGCTGTTTTATATTATGAAAAGGCGTTCAGCAAGAAAGCAGTTCCTGATGATATTCCCACCTTGCTTTTGGAAGTTGACAGAGATACGGTCTATGATATAATACCGCAGTTAATTGCAAAGGAATATGTAAAAAGTAAAAGTGAATTTATCCGTCTTATAAAACAAGGCGGTATACAGATTAATGGTGAAAAAATAGAGGAAGATGATTTAGGCAGGGTTCTCGTAAATCTAGATGTCATTAAAATAGGAAAAAAGAAGTTTGTAAGAATAAATAAATGATTGCATAAAGCCATATTTGTAATATAATGATACCAGGGTCAAAAATACCTTTTGACCTCAGCAGCACAAAATTAAATTTAAGTGCTGAAGTGTTTTGAATATAGGGAGGAGGATCCTTTAATGACATCAGTTAATAAAGAAGTGACATGTGAAATTGAGCACCATGCAGTTATGTTCGCCTTATTATCTAAAAATATAATAGAACAATACGATGAAAAGGGCAAAGAGGCTATACTAAAAGCAATGACAAAGTATGGAAATGAGCGTGGAGCCAGAATGGCGCAGAATGCGCTGAAGAACGGTGATGAACTTACTGTTATGACAAGCCAGGCATACGGTGAGTGGAAACCCGATTATGAAGGGCAAATGGTATTTGGAAGACTTAGGTCAAAACCCACTCTGCGAACATTTATTAGTAAATGTGCTTGGTGCGAAGCATGGAAAAAACATGATCTTCTGACCTATGGTAAATATTATTGCGTAAATGTAGATAATGCGGTTTTTCAGGGTTTTCGTTCTGACTTTGTCTGTTCTCCTGTGTCAGACAGCCTGAGTTTTGGGGGAGAAAGATGTGATTTTGACTGGGGCGAACCTCTCTCAGATCAGGATTTAGTAAATCTGGATATAAAGAAGAAAGAGCTTGGAACAACCTGTATGAAAGACTTTAATTTTCATACAGCGCACCTGTTACAGAGTATTTCACAGACATTACTGGACGTATTAGGAGAAAAGGCCCAAGTGGCGGTTGATAAATCAATTGAGCAGTTTGGGGACAAGTTTGGCAAGGATTATGTGGAAAAAATCATGCAGCCATATAGATAAAAGGAGGAAACTGTTATGCTGAAAAAAAAGATTGGTGTTATCGGTTACGGAAACATGGGTAGTGCAATTTTACGGGGAGCAGTGGAGACAGAAAAATTTGATGAAACAGATTTCTGTGTCTATGATATCAGTGAAGATGCAATGAAAAGAGCTGTTGAGCATAATGTTCAAACGGCAGAGAGCAATGCTGCTTTATGCGAAGAATGTGGTATGATCATTCTGGCAGTTAAGCCTCAAAATGCACAGGAAGCATTGAAGAGCTGTAAAAATCAGTTGGAAAATAAATCATTAGTATCCATTGTTGCGGGGCTTGGAACAGATCGTATAAAAGCTATGGTTGAAGGGGATGCCAGAATCCTAAGGGTTATGCCAAATACTCCTGCTCTTGTTTCGGAAGGAGCATTTGTTCTTTGTTCAGATAATACATTGAATGAAGAGGAATCTGCTCTAATCAGTGAGTTATTTGCTGCTATTGGGATTGTTGAATGGGTACCGGAAAAATTAATGGATGCAGCGTGCGGACTAAGCGGCGGCGGTCCTGCTTATGCGGCAATGTTTATTGAGGCGATGGCTGATGGCGGGGTCAAACAAGGACTTCCAAGAGCTACGGCATATAAACTGGCAGCGCAGACATGTCTGGGAACAGCAAAGATGATCCTGGAAACCCAGATGCATCCGGGGGCGTTAAAGGATATGGTCACTTCTCCGGGAGGAACAACAATAGAAGGTGTTGAAGCGTTAGAACAGGGTGGATTTCGTTATTCAGTAATGAATTGCATTAAAGCGGCTACTGAAAAGTCAAAAGAGCTATAAGTTCTACCAAATCTCAATTTAACAGGGGTACAGATATCAAGTGATTTCTGTATTCCTGTATTTTTATATAAGAATGTAAACTTGATTTTATAAAACATTGAGAGTATGATAATAAAATGATTTTTAGTCAGAAAAGGATGTGTTGTAAAATGAAAAGAATTATTTTATTCCTATTAAAGCCCCTGTCGTTTCTCCCTGCAGTTATTATGATGTACGTTATCTTCAGTTTTTCTGCCCAGTCAGGTGTGGATTCGGGTAATCTAAGTTATACCATAAGCCATAAATTCGTGGAAATAGGCAATGAACTACTTCAAAAAAATCTGAATGAATGGGAAATCAATGAAATAGCAGAGCGGATAGAGTATCCCGTAAGAAAAGCGGCTCATATGACAGAATATTTTATTCTGGCTGTTGCTGTTTCACTGCCGTTCTATGTTTATGGGCTAAGAGGCTTTGGGCTTTTGGTAACAGCGGGGCTGATCTGTGTTGGATTTGCCTGTGGTGACGAGTATCATCAGTCATTTGTGGATGGAAGAGGTCCTTCTGTCAAAGATGTCGGGATTGATAGTATCGGTGTATTCCTGGGGATAATGGCAGTAAGAATCGGTTGCTGGACGGTTCTGGCCCCTGCAAGGATGCGGGAGCGCAGTAGGCGCAGATGGGAATTAAAGAGAAAGCGCCAAAGGCAGAAAGAACGGCAGAGCAAATCGCACCGCCGCTGGGAAGAGTATTAAGATTTGTTTTGAAATCTTTTCATTACATTTTTAATAATATCTTGTCTTAAATGTTCGTCGGGCTGAGTAGAAGATCTGTAGTCCGCGTAACGGGCCGCTACATAAAGGTAATCTGACAGCCGGTTGATATACTGCTGTGCTTTGCTGTCTGCTCCATAGTTTTGAGCAACCTTGTGAAATCTGCGCTCGGCTCTTCTGGCAACAGCTCGTGCAACATCCAGACGTGCAGATTGTTCACAGCCGCCGTATAATATAAATTCTTTAGCCCGTGGAAAGGAATTTTCCAACCGGTCAATTTCTACTTCCAGAACCTGAATCTGTTCATCAGAAAAACGATAGTCAATCTTTCGGGAATCTGCGATACCTGCCATAAGCTGCATTAAATCCTTCTGAATGCGGGAGAGGAAAGCCTGGAGTGAAGAGTCGGCAATTACCTTGGCAAGACCAAGATGACTATTTAACTCATCTACTGTTCCAAGTAATTCTATTCTGTCATCATATTTGGAAATCCGCATTCCGTTCATCAGAGAGGTCTTCCCTTTGTCTCCGCCTTTTGTATAGATATTCATTGTGTTTTTCTCCTTTAAGACCATGTACAGATCTTTATTTAAATGACATTTTTTTAATTGCCCTTGCACTGTTTGCACCTAGCTTGCGGCATTGTTCCTTACTGGGGGAATCATAACTTTCAATGGGCTTTCCTTTTTGCATACCTCGCATCTGCAGTTCTACGGCAGTACCCTTCACCCCAATACCGGAACCCAGCATAGAATCATTTGCGGCATGCCAGGCCAATTCACTTAAACCATCCAGATTAGTTTCTGTTAACTCATAAAATACACCTTCTTCTTCAATACCTGCGCAAACTTCCTTTAATACAGCAGCATCCGGACTGGCAGTATAAATGAAAATTGAAGGTTTTTTTACCATCATGATATCTCTCCTGCATAAGAAAGAACAAGACCTGTAGCAACAGCATTTCGTGGTCCTTCTTGTCCCCGTATATTTCCTCTGCCGCATACAATACTGTAATTTGAAAATTCTTCCATAAGCATTTCGGGTATTTCAAAGTCTTCTGCTGAACCACCTACAAGTACAACGTTAGATATGTTTTTTAACTCATGATTGGGTGCCACTTTTTTGAGTGCACGAAAGGCATTTGTAACAAATACTTTCTGCTTGGCTTCTCTTCGAACCTGAACGATTTTCTCCAGTGGTATATCTTCTTCTATTCGAATAAAACCATGTTCAGAAAGCAACACAACCCGTCCGTAGAATCTGGGGTCAATGGATTCATCCAAAAAGGTCATTTGTCCGTTTTCCATTCTAAGATGAAAAAGGCTTTCTACTTTTGCAAGAGGGTATTTTTTGATTTGCTCTGCAATATGTCTGTCACTTAAGCCCAGTTCGGTTTCAATCAACATAGATACTAGTTCTCCGGCTCCTGCCTGATGTGTCATCATGACTTTACCGTCCTTAGAAATTACAGCAGCATCGGTAGAGCCACCCCCCATATCTAAAATGGCAAGGGGGAGTTTAGTACCGGGTGTAGTGAGTGCACCAAGGCTGGCCATAACCGCTTCCACACCTGCAATTTTCACATCGATATTTAATTCCCTCTTTAAACTGTCAGCTATCTGCTGCATGGGCAGATGCTGAGTCTTTACCATTGCAGCAATGCCTACAGCTTTCTCAAGACATGTTTCACCCGCCAGGGCACCTGAGATTAAAACCGGAGCCATAGTGTCTACAGCTAAAATATCAGTAATATGAATAGAAGCATCGTCTGTGTGATCTAATTCGCTCATGCCCCGTTTTATTCTGGTAAGCATATTTCCCACATTTGTATCGGATTGTCCAGTGATATCACGAATAGATCCGGCTTCGGAGATCGCCTGCATTATCTTCACGGCACCTTCATCCAAATTAATTGACTCACTTTGGTCGCCATTAATGTAGATTTCTCCAGCAGGAAGTACATTTTCGCGGACATTTCCTCCCGGCGTTCTGAGAACTACCGCACTGCGTTTACCGATCAGACTTTTGGCAATCGGTGTTACTGTGCGTGTTTCCTCTGCATTTAAGTCAAGAAGTGTTGCGATACCGTACGGGTTGGATAACATGCGAATGGACTGACCGGGAAGCGCGACTTCAATAGCGGCGGGAACTCCATCAGGAAGCTTATCAATTCTAGCCACTTCATCAATTATAGGTATTTTATTGTGGAGACGATTTTCCACAAGGACTGCTTCATCAGCCTGGAGAATGGCACCTGAAATAGTTAACATATCTGCGGACTGATTGATTAAGGCAGCAATTTCTTCGTAGGAATAATGTGAAGAAGCCACAATAATATAAGGAGTGTGGGAAACACCCCGAGATAAATTTTCCAAAAGAAGTATCTCCCCCACGGCCTGTCCTGCACCGGCGGGCGTGGAGGGATTATGTCCGATCATGGAAGAATCAGTAATAATTGTTTCGGTCAAGGTCTCCATAGCAGTATCCCCTATAACAGGGGCAGCCTCATTGACACGAATCAAAGAAATGTCTTCGGGGGATCCTCCGATTTGATTCATCGCCTGTTTTAAAGCGGTTTTCATTCCATGTGTATTAGCTATGGTTCCCTTGGTACCTGTTGTGGAACAAGAGGAACTGGATAAGAAATGAATACTGCCATCAGCGGCAACTTCTCCGATGCACACTTCTGTTGTGGAATTTCCTATATCTATTCCGGCAATATAAGTCAAAGCAGAATACCTCTTTTCTCATACACTTCTACCGCTTCCATTACGAGCCTTGCGCAGTTTTTAGCATTGTACTTTTCAAGTAGCTCCTGCGCCATCATGACAAGTTCAAGTTTAGTAGAACGGTTTGGACGGAGTTTATCATACATTTTTAATATTACGTCATCAGGCACATCCACAAGTTCAGCCGCCCGTTCAAAGTTTTTTTCCATGGGATCATTTCCTGCTGATTTTGCCACCTGGCCCTGGGCTTTGAGCATTTCTTTTGATATCTTAATATCATCAGCAGAAACACGATTTTTCATCACTTCATCCAAGGTAATCTCGGTTAATTTTTTGCCTGTTTTGGATGCTATTTTCTCTTTTTCATGTTCACCTAATGGATACTGCATTTAAATTCCCTCCCATTCTATAATCCCTAATGCTGGATCTAACTGCTCTGTTTCTGCGATATGCATGAGTGCAGCCTTTACCTGATATTTAGGTCTTGACATAGGGTCGTTGGTGGAAGGTATAGGTACCACCTGTTCACCTTTTACATACTTTGCAGCATTTTGACCAATTTTGCGGTAAGTGTCCAAATTCATTAGAGGAGCCTGGGGGAATAATTCCAGGTTAGAAAGTGGATATAAGTCTTTCTGGTGAATAACGGTAGTTCCCTTTGACTGAATTCCAACTCCAATTCCAGAACCAGAAAGTTTAGCGGCTTCCAGAGCCATAAAGCACACATCCGAGGTGTCAAGAATTTTTACTACTCTAGGGATCATGCCTTCTTCTTCTATTCCGGCTTTTACATTTTTTAAAACATCATCAAGAGGAATGTCGCATATTGTTTTCTGTATTTCTTTCTGAAAAGCTGCGCCCACTCCCACGACTACTTCTTTGGGATCGGTGCCTTTTTTTGCTCTTGGGTAAGAGGAGTAGGAGGTTTTTATTTCATTGATTCTTTCCCGTCCGGCGATTGACGATACAGCGGAAACCGAAGCTACAGTATTGGTATCGGTCTTTTCGACTTTCTGTTTCATTTCTGCCAGAACAGCATCTGTTATCTGTTTTACTAAATTATCATTTAACTGCATACCTTCTCCTCCTATATATTTTGCGGGTCAATGATGTGGGGGATTTTCTTGATTTCCTCCCAGCGGGTGCCTTCTACCCGGTATCCTGTTCCGGGGCCCATATAGTCATTTGCGGTATTAACACCTGAGAGTACATGGAAATCCTTGTCCAATATTGCAGCTGTCTGCATATAGTCACCCACAACACGCTGCTTAAGCATATTTAAAACGCTCTGCGCAATATCTTCATATCCAGATTCAGCAAGTGCTTTTACCACATCAACTCCGGTAATGCCACGTTTGAGAACATCTTCGGCAGCCATCAAATCAGCCGTTACATCTCGGGGCAGGGTATCCTTACTTCCGTGAGCAAAGGTGACCGCTTCCACTTGTTCATCGGAAACAGGAGATAAACCAAGCCGCTGGAATACGGCTTGTACAGCTTTACCGGCTTTTTGTCTCACCTGTACTACCTCTTCTTCGGTAACAGGACGTAATCCCCCATCTACCTGCATATCTCTTTGCAATACATTATAATCGTCAAAGTCTTCAGCATCAAAATTTGAACCTGCAAACATATTATCATAATTAGGTTCAGCAGCATATCCAGAAAAAATAAAGTCAGTTCCGGGAAGAAACTGCAACATTGTTCTGGCTGTACGTCTCATATCGGAATTCGAAAAACTCTGGTCATTTGAAGAAGCACATTCCAGGCCCAAAAGTGCTGCCACCAGATTTTCACTCATCACTTCACGAATCCCTCCCGGTACAGCACCGGGAACGCCTATACAGCTGACAGAGCCATTTTGAATCCCCTGACTTCCTGCTCCTTTTGTGGCATAAAGACAGCGGCATTCTAAATACAGCATAGATTTTTTTTCGCTGTTCCCCATCAGGACTTCAGATCCTGAGCCGGAAGTAAAACGAACCTTTAACCCACGGGAGGCATACGCCGAGTTTAAAAAAGCCTTGGAATAGGGGGTATCATCGCCATCAATAAATACTTTTTCTGTACCGTATACGGAGAGAGTCTCTGCGTATGTAGTCAGGCCTCTGATACCTAGCTCCAGTTCGGTGGCCTCCTCAGCGGAACATTGTGTCAATACACCGGGGCGCCCGACCTGAGAACCAATTAAAAGTGCCATAGCACTTAAAGGAGCATATCTGGCAACTCCCATTGTTGTTTCTTCTTCTGCAAATCCGCGAAGGGCACCCTCAGCAGCATCTGCGGCAATCTGAACCGGATCATCCTTTAGATTTGTAATGTGTGCCTGATTTCCAGGCGTTTTACGTGCTCTGATTTTCTGCATTCCCATCATCAGCTCTACCACATTTAGATGATTCATTACTTCAACCATTTTAGCGGGAGTTATACCACTGATAATTTCCAAAATTTCTTTTCTGGACACATGTATATCAACTATCATGCGTGCAATATCCAGCGAGGGAATGGCCATAGATTTCTCTGTGCGATCTAGATTAATAGCATAGTCGGCAATGAACTGATCTATAAAATCAAAATCTTCTCGTTGTCTGCCGTCTAATTCTATAATTTTTCCATCCGCTACTTTTACAGAAGGCTTGGGATCATAAGGACTTTTCATAGCAACAAATCCCATTTCCGGCCACTCATTCATATAACCGTCTAAATTGACGGGACGATTGTCCAAGGTTTCAATACGTTTTGATCTCTTCATCTCATTATTCTCCTTACGGATAGTATTCACGATTTACCAAATTTTATAATAGAGGGTAAAGTTTTGCGGGCCCCAAAGTCATAGTTTTTCATACAAGCATGATATCTATATCTTTTTGACCTTTGATATCATTCAGTATACAACAAGTACAGGGGAATAGCAATGAATTATTGCAGGAAACAAGTAAAAAACCACAGTTATAACATGTAAAAACCACACAAAACAACAAATTGGATTGTTCGCATTGTATTGTTTGACATAGACTTAGAAAATAATATATAGTGAGTTACAACTAACTGAGCAAAGGAATGAAGATATGGAATTAAAACAATTGGAGTATTTTATCGCAGCAAGTGAATGTGGAAGTTTTAATAAGGCTTCGGAATGTTTATATACGTCCCAGCCTAATGTCAGCAAGGTTGTGTCAGGGTTGGAAAAAGAACTGGGGCGGGAATTATTTATACGAACCGGGAAGGGGATACGTCTGACAACATTTGGTGAAACAATGAAGGAGTATGCACAAAATATTTTGAAAAATGTGCAGATTATGAATAGTATGGTCCCTGTTAACCCAGGCAGAAAATTATCGTTATCTACTTACCCCAGTAATATGGTTGCAAGACTTCTGGTAGATTTTTACAAAGAGATGGGTGAGGAATATGTGGTTGAGTATTTACAAGGTACAGTAGAAGAAATCACTGATAATGTAAAAAAAGGAATTTCTGAACTAGGTATTGTTTTTATAGCAGAGAAACAGCTGACCGCATTCCAACATATATTATCCCATAAAAATCTGCAATTTTATACATTGGATACAAAAGAAGTTTGTGTGTATGCAGGAGAAAATAATCCGTTGTTTCACAGAGACAGTGTAGATTTTTCTGAACTTCCAAAACTTAAATTTATCAGAGGAGTAAGGGACTACTTTTCAATGGAACATCATCTGGAATCGGTAAGCCTGGGGGTTATCAGCACAGAAAAATTAAAACATGTAATTTATTCCAACAGTGATCATATGATTATTGATGTACTGCTCCATACGGATATATGCAGCCTGGGAATTAACTTTATGGCAGATAAATATGAACAGTATCGTATAAAAACACTTTCAGTCAACAATTGTGAACCTTTCTTGGTAATTGGTTATGTTGCTGCTGAAAACAGAGATCTCAGTCCTCAGGCGCATTGGTTTATTGAACGGTTAAAAAGTATCTTGTAAGAATACATCAGCTATAACGATTTGTTATAACAACAACTTCCAAAATGATATTGGTTAGATTAGGCTAACCTGTGTTACACTCACATAAGTTAGAAAAAAGGAGGAAGTAGTTGTGAAAAATAAAATTATGATATTTATGATGGTGGGATTACTCGCTTCATCTGTTATGACCGGATGTAGTAATAAGTCTCAGGTAAAAGAAAATAATTCTTCAACAGAATCAGAAGCAGATGATGAGCTGGTGTTTGTTAATTATAGGGATATTCGGGATTTAAATCCCCATTTGTATGCAGGGGAAATGTATGCACAGGAAATGTTATATGAGACATTGGTAAATATTACAGAAGAAGGATATGAAGGTGGCATAGCAGAAAGCTGGGATATAAGTGAAGATGGAAAAATATATACTTTTCATATAAGGGAAGGGATAACTTTTTCAGACGGAGAAGTTTGCGATGCAAATGCAGTCAAAGCAAATTTTGATGCTATCATTGAGAATAAAGACAGACACACATGGCTTGAAATGATGAATCTTTTGGTTGGTGTTTCGTCACCAGATGAAAACACTTTTGTCATTGAATTATCAGAGCCTTATTATCCAATGCTGACAGAACTTGGAGTAACCAGACCCTTTGCAATGATTTCTCCTAAAGCTATGGATAATGGAAGTACCAAAGACGGAGTAAAGGAATACATAGGAACAGGTCCATATGTGTTGACTGATTTTGTGACGGATGAATATGCTGTGTTTGAAGTTAATGAAAACTACTGGGGAGAAGAGCCTGAGATTAAGAAAATAACAGTAAAAGTAATTCCTGATAATCAGACGCGTATTATGGCACTGGAGAAAGGTGAAATTGATCTTATTTTTGGGAAAAATATGATTGATGCCGATGCAGTAAATAAATATATGGATAGCGATGCGTTTGAAGTTTCTCTTTCTGACCCTACATCCACGCGGCAAATTGTACTTAATACCACCAATGAAATATTAAAGGACAAAACAGTACGGCAGGCAATTCAGCACGCAACAGATAAGGAATCAATATCAAAAGGTATTTTCTATGGTCTCGAAGAACCGGCGGATACCTTGTTTGCTAAAACTATTCCATACTGTAACATTGATTTAGAGGCTTATGTTTTTGACAAGGATCAGGCAGAAAAAATGCTTGATGATGCAGGGTGGACTAAAAATTCTGATGGAATACGTGAAAAAAGTGGTGTAAAGATGGAGTTGTCTTTGTTGTATAACAGTGATAGTGTAACCGAAAAAACCATAGCAGAATATCTTCAGTCTGAGTATGGTAAAGTAGGGATATCTTTGAACATAAGCGGTGAAGAGGAGCAATCTTACCGTGATAAAATGAAAGCAGGAACGTTTGATATGGTATTTAATATTTGCTGGGGAACTCCGTATGATCCTCAATCATCTCTTGCAGCAATGAGACAGCCGGTATATGGTGATTATGCTGCACAGCTGGGTCTGGAGGATAAGGCTGACATAGATGAGGCGATAACAGAAATTCTGACTTCAACAGATGAAGTTCAAAGACAAGAATTGTACACGTTTGTGTTAACAAGACTACATGAAGATGCCGTGTATATTCCTTTGACTTATGAGTGCAACAAAGCAATTTACCGTTCTGATCTGCAAGGTGTGCATTTTACCCAGACTCAGTATGAGGTTCCGTTCTACGATATGTATGTTGAGTAAAACCCGTAGGGATCAGTTAATACTGGTCCCTTTGATTTAAGGAAAGGATAAATAATGAAACAATATATATTGAAAAGAATACTGCTGACGGTTCCGCTGTTACTGTGTATTTCGTTTGTTTGCTTTGTTTTTATTAATTTAATTCCATCTGACCCGGCAGAGGTTGCACTACGGGTCAGGCAGGTGCCCGTTATTACAGAAGAAGCAATTGCAGAAGTGCGGACAGAACTTGGTTTAGATGACCCATATCTGATCCGTTATCTACATTGGGTATCAGACTGCCTTAGAGGAGACTTTGGAATAAGTTATACAAATCCATCCAGAACTGTTGCGGGTGAACTTGCACGTTGTCTTCCTGCCACTCTCCAGCTGGCAGGAGCTTCGTTAGTTCTCGTTATTTTACTGAGCCTGCCTATAGGATTTCTATGTGCGGTATATCAAAATAGCTGGTTCGATAAAATAGTCAGAATGTTGGTGTTTATGACAACCGCCATGCCCGCTTACTGGATCGGTCTTTTGTTAATGTGGTTTGTGGCAATAAAGCTGGATATGCTGCCCACTAGTGGAAGCGGAACATTTGCCCATTTGATTCTTCCGGCTTTTACTGTATCTCTGACCTATATTTCTACATATATCCGGTTAATACGTAATAATATGCTGGAAAATATGAAGCAGGATTATGTGTTGTATGCAAATGTGAGGGGAATTCCCCAGAAAAAGATATTGATCGGACATATTTTAAGGAATTCTCTTCATACCTGTTTCGTGGCAATAGGCATGAGTATTCCACAGTTAATTGCAGGAACTATTGTGGTGGAGAATGTATTTGCATGGCCGGGGCTTGGAACGCTATGTATCACATCCATTTTTAACCGAGATTACCCTGTAATACAGACGTATGTTCTTCTGATCGGAGTATTGTTCGTCGTGTTTAATCTCATTTTTGATATTCTGCAGACTATTGCCGATCCAAGGCTTAGAAAGGAGGAGGCATAATGTTTCAACGCTTTTTACATAACAAAACAGCTGTATTTACTCTGGTTTTAATTACCGCTATTGCAGCTATGGGGATTTTAGCGCCGCTGATAGCCCCGAATGATCCGTATGAAAATAATATTATAAATAAATTTGCATCCTTCAGCAGAGAGTATCCATTGGGTACAGACCAGCTCGGCCGGTGTGTTCTGTCAAGAATGTTGTATGGAATACGGCCTACACTGGGATTGGCCGCTCTGACAATGATTGGCACTATTGGCTTGGGAACCTTGATGGGGCTGCTCGCTGGATACTTTCGTGGAATTGTAGACGAACTAATTATGAGGGTAGTGGATGTTATGCTTTCTTTCCCCAGTCAGATTATGGTATTTGCAGTTGTTGCACTTTTGGGTGTAGATGTACGCAATGTGATTTTGGCAAATGTATTTATCAAATGGGCATGGTATGCAAGGATGATCCGGACTGGTGTGGCTCAATACCGAGATAGGAACTTTGTTTTGTTTTCCCGATGTGTAGGTATGCCTGAACACTTTATTCTTTCGCGTCATTTGCTTCCGTCCATTGCAGCTGATCTTGCGGTTCTGGCAAGTCTGGATATTGGATGGGCTATTATTAATATTTCCACGCTATCCTTTCTGGGGCTTGGAGTACAGGCACCAATACCAGAATGGGGGGCCATGCTCAACGAGGCTAAAAATGTTCTGACTACTAATCCTATTCAAATGCTTGTTCCTGGTATAGCTATTGTAGTGGTGGTAACTGCCTTTAACTTGTTGGGAGACGCATTTCGAGATGTTTTGGATCCGAAGGAGACGCAAATATGAAAGATAAAATATTAGAGGTAAAAAACCTCCAAGTCTCTACCCATGAAAGAAGTGAAACTGTTGACATAGTTTCAAATTCCGATTTTTGTGTTTATGAGGGAGAATGTCTTGGAATTTTAGGAGAGTCAGGAAGCGGCAAAAGTATTACTGTAAAAAGCATTATGGGATTGCTGGACAAAAACTTCAACGTAACAGGTGAAGCATTGTTTTTGGGAAAAGATTTGTTGAAGGAAAAAAAGGAAGGACTGAGAAATATTCGAGGAAGCCAAATTACTATGGTTCTTCAAAATCCTATGACTGCCTTTGATCCTCTTTGCAGAATATCCCAGCAAATTGCAGAAACCTTTCGAGCCCATACTAGTTGGAATACTGAAAAAATCAGAAATATATCAATGGAGGTACTGGAAAAAATGCAGATCAGAAATCCGTTGGAAGTGCTGGAAAAATATCCCCATCAGCTTTCAGGAGGAATGATTCAAAGAATTATGACGGGGCTTGCCTTGGCTCTTGATCCGGCACTTCTGATTGCTGATGAACCTACAACAGCACTAGACGCAATTACGCAATATGAAGTACTGAAAGAGTTTCGGAAAATAAAGAAGGAAAAGAAAACCTCTATGATTTTTATCAGTCATGATTTGGGGGCCATATCCTATGTAGCAGATCGCATATTAGTCATGAATAGAGGCAAGATTGTTGATGAAGGTGATTTTCACCATATATTGAGGCATGCCGGTGATCCCTATACCAGAATGTTAGTTGAAAAGAAATGTGCGATTATGAAACAATATCGAAAGGCTGTAAAGGGGGAGAACAGTGATTGAGTTAAAGAATATAAATGTAAGCTTCAAAAATGAACTGCAGAAAAAACTGTTTGGAGCAGAAAGACAGACAGTCCTCAGAGACGTATGTGTAACAGTAAAAAAAGGCGAAAATTTGGGCATTCTGGGAGAAAGTGGCAGCGGAAAAAGTACCATGGGAAAGGTATTGTGTGGATTACTGAAACCAGACAGCGGGGAAGTATTGGTGGAAGGACATAGTATTTATACTTCGATAAAGGGCAGAAAAGTCCTGCAGGATAAAATGAGTATAGTGTTTCAAGATTATACCACTTCTTCAAATCCGAGATTTCGAATTAAAGATATTATTAGTGAGGGAATCATTGTTAACGAACGAAAAAATAAAAACAAAATTAATAAAGAAGAAGAGGTAGCAAGACTTCTAGATCTAGTTGGATTAGACAAAACATATGAGAACCGGTTTCCTCATGAATTGTCTGGCGGCCAGCTGCAAAGAGTGTGTATAGCAAGGGCCGTCGCATGTGGCGCTGAAGTGATTCTTTTGGACGAGGCTGTTTCATCGCTAGATGCACATACTCAGGTACAGATTATGGATTTGCTTACACAACTTAAGGAAAAGCTAAATCTGACCTACATATTTATAACTCATGACTTGACCTCGATTACTTATTTTTGCGACAGAGTATTGTTTTTAAAAAATGGAAAAGTAATTGAGGTGGCAGATACCCGAGATATTGGAAAAGTGACAGATGGTTATGCAATAAAGTTGTTACACTCAATTATTGATTTTATGGAGGAAGAAAACCTTGCTGCAGAATATAGGTGAAAAATTAGAAATTGAAATACCTGTGTTGAATGCTCCTGGAATAAAAGGAATGTGGATAAAAGGACGTTTGCCAGGGAAAACCCTGATAGTTACGGCAGGAGTGCATGGATGCGAATATATAGGGATACAGGCAGTCAGAGAACTGTCTGAAGAAATAAAACCTGATGAGTTGAACGGAAGTGTGATCTTTATTCCTCTTATTAATGAAAATGGATTTTATGAAGGCGCCAAGCAAATTGTGCCGGAAGATAAAAAAAATCTTAACAGATGCTTTCCAGGAAGCACGAAAGGGAGTGTGACCAGCCGAATGGCTAAAGCACTGGAAATGTATTTATATGATAAAGCTGATTTTCTGGTGGATCTTCACGGCGGAGATGTAAATGAATCAATGACCCCCCTTGTGTTTTTTCCGGTTGGGGCAGGGGAAAACGTTGAACTGGAAACAAGAAAAGTTATAGAAAAACTTTCTGTTGAATATTGTATCCCTTCCAAAGCAGATAAAGGACTTTATAGTTATGCAGCAAAATGTGGAATTCCTGCGTTACTGATCGAGCGAGGGGGAGGCGGAAGGTGGAGTGTGGATGAAGTAAACTCATGTAAGCAGAATATCTGTGAGATCATGGATGTATTAAGTATAAAAAAATGCAAAAAGCTTATAAAGGGTCCTGCCGAGGTCGCTCATGTATCCTATGAGGAAGCTGTTGAAAAAGGATTTTGGTACTGCCTGCAAGAGGTTGGGGGAAATGTAGAAAAAGGAGAGTTATTGGGACGGCTGACTGATAGTTCAGGAGAGATTATAAGAGAATACAAGGCAGAGTTTGATGGAGTTATATTATATCTGACGCATGCGTTAGGCGTTAAGAAAGAGGAGCCTCTAATAGCATATGGGAAATTATGACAGAGAATATTTAAAAATTGCAATGCCTTCTGCTGCAGAAGGTGTATGTATGGTATTACTTAGTTCGGCTGATCTGATTATGATTGGCACTCTTGGCACAGAACCGGTAGCTGCAGTCAGCATCTTTGTTCAGCCTAAAATGATACTGCTTTGTATTGCACGCTCACTTTCCACAGCGATTATAGTTTTAACAGCACAAAAGATTGGCATGAAGCGTATATCGGAAGCTGAAGATGTACTTAGGCAATGTCTGATTGGCGTGTGCCTTTTGCTGATTGTAATACATCTTGTATTCTTTTTCTTTTTAGAACAGATTCTAAGGCTGTCGGGAGCCGAAGTATCATATATGTCTGATGCTGTTATTTACGCTAGAACTGCTTTATGTACGGTGTTTATAAATTCAATATCCATTGTATTGCAGGCATTTCTGATGGGAACGGGAAAAACCGGGATAGTGATGAAATTAAATGTATCAGGAAGCGTAATAAATATAGTAATGAATGGAATACTTATCTGGGGATTGGGACCATTTCCCGCACTGGGGATAAAGGGAGCGGCATTGGGGTCATTAAGCGGTGCAGTGATTACTTTAATATTTACTGTTTCTATATTAAGGAAAAAAGGAATTTTAAGTAAAAAAGGAAAATGGCTGCCCGAAAAAGAGTTTTTATCAGCTTTTTTTAAAGTGTTTTGGGGAGTGTTTTTAGAACAGGGAAGTGAAAGAATTGGAATGGTTCTATATTCGCGCATGGCAGCGGGATTAGGTACTGTTCCTTTTGTTGTTCATAGTATATCCATGAATGTATGTGATATTTATTATAACTTTGCACAGGGAATGGGTAAAGCAAGTATGGTTCTGGCAGGACGTTCAGCAGGAGTACAAAAAGCATGGAGGGAATACGCAAAATCTGGAATTAAGATTAGCATAGTATTTTCTATATTTTCCTTCTTATTTTGTTTTTTGTCCAGAGATTTCATTTTATCACTTTATACAGAAGACAGTGCTGTCAGGGAAATGGGGAATATAATTATGATTTTTGTTGCTGTTGTAAGCTTTCCGGAAGCCCACGCGATGATTTGTGCCGGAGTGCTAAGGGGAAGTAATAAAACTGGACAGGTTGCGTTATATTCCTTTATCAGTATTACAATAATCCGACCTTTGGTTACTGCAATTATGATTTTTGGGATGGATTTAGGCATATACGGGGCATGGATCTCTTTATTGCTGGATCAGATAATAAGAGCCTTGTGCTCAACGGTTTTGCTGGATATAACCCGGAGGATTTGCTACAATAAAAAATATGAAGCTGGAAATGTATAGGATAAGGAGTGATTTCATGGAAAATATAGCAGTATGGAAAGCATGGTTTGAGCAGAATCAAGAAAAAATGAGAAGAGCAGCAGATGATATTTTCTGTCATCCTGAATTGTCAGAGAAAGAATTTCATTCAGCCAGATGTTTGGCTGATTTTTTGGAAAGCGAAGGTTTTTCCATTCAATGGAAGATTGCTGGTTTTGAAACGGCTTTTATTGCTGAGTGGGGAAGCAAAAAACCTGTTTTAGGCTTTTTGGCAGAATATGATGCTCTTCCTGGTTTAGGGCAGGACCCGGTATATGAATATAAACCTGATGGGGGACCCGGACATGGTTGTGGCCATAATCTGCTTGGTACGGCTTGCGTTGGTGCAGCTTGTGCACTTAAAGCACAGATGGAGGAATCCAAATTGGAAGGTACTATTAGGGTATATGGGTGCCCAGCAGAAGAAATTGTTATTGGAAAGATTCGAATGAATGAACAAGGTGCCTTTGATGACTTATCGGCAGCGATTACCTGGCATCCTTTTGACAGGAATCGAGTGAGTTATGATATCTGGCTGGCTCAGGATATTAAAAATTATAAGTTCTACGGCACAACCGCTCATGCGGCAAAAAATCCTGAAATGGGGAGAAGCGCTCTGGATGCCGCTGAATTAATGAATGTGGGTGTTAATTATTTGCGGGAACATGTAGCAGATGATGTAAGAATACATTACACCTATACAAATACAGACGGACCGGCTAATATTGTTCCTGATTTTGCAGCTACTAATTATTTTATTCGATCAAGTAATACACAAAGAATGGAAGATGCTTCAAATAGGGTGGATAACTGTGCAAAAGGGGCAGCATTGATGACAGGAACCAGAGTGGAAATTGAACGGGTAACGAAAAATAAAGAAATGAAGGTAAATAGGATTCTTTCAGAAGTGTTTTATCATGCTATGGAACAAATTCCTGTTCCACAATATAATAAGGAAGAAATACAATTTGCTGCAAAGGTAAGTGAACAGGCGGGATTAAATAATAATGGTGTTTATTTTACCGGCCTTGAGCCTTTAGAAGAGAAACCAGTTGTAATTCCGATTGGAACTGATGTTTCGGATGTAAGTCACACAATTCCTACAATCATGCTTAGTGCAGCAGCGATGTGTAAGGGGACACCTTTGCATCACTGGTCAACGACTGCGCAGGTTGGTATGAGCATTGGTCAGAAAGGAATGATGTATGCGGCTGAAGCTATGGCACTGGGAAGTTTGATGCTTATGCAGCAGCCACAAAAAATTGAGGAGGCATGGATAGAATTTAAAAAATGAAAATAATAATAGATGCGGATGCATGTCCGGTGATTAATATAATAGAAAAAACAGGAAAGCAGGAAGCAATTCCAGTTACTATAGTTTGCGATACCTCGCATCAGTTTTCGTCGGAATATAGCGAGGTGGTCACTGTGGAAAAGGGAGCTGATTCTGCAGATTTTAAAATTGTTACTATTGCAAAAAAAGGTGATATTGTGGTGACACAGGACTACGGAGTGGCATCCATGTGTCTGGGAAAAGGGGTTTTTCCTATTCATCAGAGCGGAAAATGGTTCACAATGGAGAATATTGACCAGATGATGTTTGAACGACATATTGCAAAAGAGGTGCGTAGAAAGTCTAAAAAAAATCATTTAAAGGGACCAAGAAAACGTACTCCTGCGGACGATGATTATTTTGAAATATCACTTTGTAAATTGATTAGTCGAGTAAAAGGACAAGGAGAAGAACATTGAAAAAAATTGTACTGGCTTCTGCATCACCACGGCGCAGCGAATTAATGAAGCAGATCGGATTAGAATTTCAAGTGGTAGTAAGTGAAGAGGAGGAACAGTATAAAAGTACTGTTCCTCATGAAATTGTAAAAGAATTGGCAGCCATGAAGGTAGAGAATGTGTTGTCGAAAGTGGAGCTAAAAGACACAATTATCATTGGGGCTGATACAATTGTTGTCTTGGATGGCAATATAATGGGAAAACCACTTAATGAAGAAGATGCTTTTCAAATGTTGAGGAGCTTACAAGGAAGAATGCACAGTGTTATTACAGGAGTAGCTATTTTGAATTTTGACAAAACAGAAAGAAGAGAATCTAAACTTCATGCTGTAGAAACTAAAGTTTATGTACAGGAGATGAGCGAAGCAGAAATCTGGAATTATATAAAAACAAAAGAGCCTATGGATAAGGCTGGTGCATATGGTATACAGGGCAGGTTTGCTGCCCATATAGAACGGATAGAAGGAGATTACTGCAATGTTGTGGGATTACCAGTATCTTATGTTTATAAAGAAGTGAACAAGATAAGAAAAAACGGTGAGTAAAAATAGCAATTATGTGTTATTTTCTTCTGGAAGTAACCACAGTAAATGTCCATTTGAACGAAGCCATTGTTTGGGTTTTTTGTAATCAGGAAGAACGGATTCCACTACACGATAAAAGGAACGGGAATGATTCATTTCCCAACGGTGGGCCAGTTCGTGAACAACAACATAATTAAGGACTTCCTCTGGCGCAAAAATGAGACGCCAGTTAAAATTTAAATTTCCTATACTGGAACAGCTTCCCCAGCGGGTTTTTTGTTCTCGAATCGAAATCCGGCCATATGTAAGGTGCATGATTTTTGCATAGTATGCAGCTTTTTTAGAAAATATATCCCTTGCAATTTTAATATAGTGTGCTCTTTCTTTTGCTGAAAGAGCAGCAGTGGGAAGAGCAGCCTTTTGTTCAGCTTCATCTATATGTTTCAGTATCCAAGTTTCCTTTTCTTTAAGAAAATGATGGAGTGAACTTAGCGGATATCCATACGGTGCCCGGACGTTGACTTTGCCGTCTGTTGTTACCTGTATAGACAGGGTTTTGCGGTTGCTGTAAATCACATTATATAGAAACGGATGTTCCATCATAGGTAACCCCCTTTTTTCATAGCATTATACTACATACAGTAAGTGATGAAAATGGTTTGAGAGGAATTTTCTTGCAATACTTTTATAATATTCATATAATAAGGTAATAGTTGAAGAGAGCAAAAGGTATATGAGAAGATGAAAAAAGGTAAAAAGAAAGATATACATAGATTTCGGACCATGTGGAAAGCATTGCAAATGGAACTTAGAGAGCATAAGAGCTCATTTATGGTTTATGTAGTTTTAAGACTGCTTGTTATCATTGTGATGATTTTGCAGATTTTTAATAAAAATTATGAAAATGTTTTTTTGTGCGTTTTAACGTTACTACTTCTGGTAGTACCTAGCTTAATACAGGTGACAATGAAAGTTGAACTGCCTACAACGCTTGAGATAATTATACTTGTATTTATTTTTGCGGCAGAAATATTAGGAGAAATCCGTGAATTTTATCTTGTATTCCCCTTTTGGGATTCTGTTCTGCATACATTAAATGGTTTCCTTGCAGCTGCTATCGGATTTTCGCTGGTTGATCTGTTGAATCGAAGTGAAAAAAGGGTGTTTAATCTGTCCCCCTTATTTATGGCAATTGTAGCGTTTTGTTTTTCTATGACGATTGGTGTAATCTGGGAATTTTTTGAATTTGGTATGGACCAGATATTTGGTTTTGACATGCAGAAAGATACAGTTATCCATACCATTCGCTCAGTAATGCTTGATCCCAATGGACGAAATGTACCTGCAGAAATTAGTCAAATAACCAGTGTTGTTATTAATGGAAAAGAATTAGGACTTGGGGGATATCTTGATATTGGTCTGATTGACACCATGAAAGACCTGTTGGTAAACTTTGTGGGAGCGCTTGTCTTTTCCGTAATCGGTTACTTCTATGTGAAAAACAGAGGAAAAGGTGGATTGGCAGGGCGTTTTATTCCCCGCAAGAAAAAAGCGGAGAGGGATTTTTTGAAAATTGCCCAAACCGAAATAAAAGAAAAAGAAGATGAAAAGGAATAAATCATAGATTATTTGATTTTGATTGATACATTATAAAGATGCTTGCGAGGCGGTGCCAAATAAAAAAAAGAATGTATGCGCCACATATTGTAACAATTATATAAAGTAAAATCACCTGATTATTGCCTAAATATTTTACTAATGAATAAAAACCAATTTGTGACATTATATAATCAGGGTTGATATAAAACATATTGATATCACCAAAAACAGCGAAAAAGTAGTTCATGAAAGCAGCAATAATGCAGCAAATCAGGTAAATCAGAGTACTGTTCAAAAAATCTCGATGCGTAAATATTTTGTTCTTGTGTTCTTTGATACATTCTGTTCCTGCCATAATACCTACAAGAATCAAAGTAATATGCCAGATAAAAGAATGCAGTGTAAGACTAAGCGTTGGGTAATAAAGTCCGCTTGTGTCCGCAAAAACAGCAATTCCCCCTAAAAGGCTGTAGCACATAAGGAAAACAAGAAGAGCCGTACGCAGTTTTGTGTTTTTTACCCAGAATAGTGCAATCAGTACATACATAGCTATGCTGCATAATTGAAAGGGAAAAAACCACCATTGGTAAATACCGTTATTTAAACGAAACGTTAAATACCATTGTTTCCATATTTCACTTATGGTCATCAGAGTACCAATTATAAGAAAAATATAATTTATTTTATAAGATAAAGAATCCTTGTTCATATGAATCACCTTAATTTTTATATAATTTACTTGTTATGGTAAAAGACTATAGTATAATATGGGAAGCTTTTGTAAAAATTATAAATCAAACTTAATGAAATTGCACGATTATTTTGGTATATGTACATGGTTTTATGAGCATTCATTATAAATTTAACTTCCGTATATGTGATAGCGTGTAAATTCTTTGAAAACAAATTAAGATGTTGTTAAGGTTTCCATAATGATTGTTAAAAAACAGACAAAGCCATGGTCGAATTGCTGAAAATATTATATGTTTGTTAGATGCGGTTGCATAAATTGTCGTTTTTAGAGATATGTAAATGACTAAATTAAAAATAAAGATGAAAATTATATAAAAAACCTGAAAATTCCATTTGGAATCACATAAAAATTTGATAAAATACAGATTCCGCTTAAGATGAAAATTGTTTTTTTTGCCGTTGACAAACAAAAAAATTGGGTGTAAACTTTAGGCAACTTTTAGGGGGGAAATATCCTTTTAAAAGGGTGCGTTGGCGGGAATTTCGAAAGCGGAATTTCTTTTTTTATGCGGTAAAAATAGGAGAAAAATCTTATTCCCGGCGCATATGAAAATGAAAAGAAAGGGAGGGAGCAATACGGAAAGTTTAACAGAGAATTTGCTGGAAGAGCTGAACTGTAAAATAGTGTTCACGATTCCTGCTTTTGGCGGAATCGGTGTGGCCGAATCAGTTGTGGTCACTTGGATCATTATGGCAGTCCTGGTTGTGCTTTCAATCATATTTGTCCGGAATCTAAGAGTTGAGAATCCGGGAAGAAAGCAAATCGTACTTGAATCTATTATCGGTTGGATACAAGACTTTTTTGTGGGTGTCATGGGAACAGAAAACAAGCGTTACATTCCTTATTTGATTATGGTGATTCTTTATCTGGGTATTTCCAATATTATAGGCTTGTTTGGCTTTAAGCCGCCTACAAAGGACTTAAATGTTACAGCAGCACTTGCTCTTATGAGCATGTTTGTCATTGAGTACTCGGGGATACACAAAAACGGGTTTAAACACTGGATAAAGCATTTTGCTGAACCGGTACCCATTGTGGCACCTATTTTGATTCTGGAAATTGTAATTCGTCCGTTGTCTCTTTGTATGCGATTATTCGGTAATGTGTTGGGTGCATTCGTTATTATGGAGCTATTAAAGCTAATTGTACCAGTGATTATACCAATACCGTTTAGTTTTTATTTTGACATATTTGACGGACTTTTGCAGGCTTATGTATTTGTATTCCTGACTGCCTTGTTTATGAATGAAGAGCAGGAGTAGTATTTTTGCGGTTCCCCTTAACATAAATGGGGAAATTAAGATTAAAAAATTATGTAGAAAAAGTAAAAGGAGATTAGTATTATGGGAACATTAATCGCGATTGGAGCAGGTATTGCAGTTTTAACAGGTATTGGAGCTGGTGTTGGTATTGGTATTGCAACCGGTAAAGCAGTGGATGCAATTGCAAGACAGCCGGAGGCAGAAAGCAAAATCAGCAAGAACCTTATTCTTGGTTGTGCGCTGGCAGAGGCTACAGCTATCTATGGTTTTATCATCGGTTTGTTGATTATTTTACTTTTGAAGTAGAACACCTCTTAGGCAGCCCAAAAGGAATATGTATTATGAGGCTTGCTGCCTTAGATAGAATAAATAACAGGAAAGGCAGGTGGGACAGGTGCTGCAATTAAATATAAACCTTCTCTTTACCATTATAAACCTTGTTGTTCTTTATCTTTTGTTGAAGAAGTTTTTAATCAAACCGGTCACGGATATCATGGAAAAACGTGAAGCGCTGATTGCCGATGGAATAAATAACGCCAATATGGTTCAGGAAGAGGCACAAAAGCTGAGGCAGGAATATACATCTGCTTTGGCCGGAGCCAAGGAAGAATCTCTTAAGATTGTGGAAAAAGCACAGGTTCAGGCAAAAAGTGAGTATGACAGGATTGTTACTGAGGCAGGAGAAAAGGCTGGAAATATGCTGGATTCTGCCAAGGCCAATATTCAGTTAGAACAGGAACAGACAATGAAAGCGCTGCAGACAGAAATTGCAGGTCTTGCTATGGCAGCCGCAACGAAAATTGTAAGCGAAAAGACAGAGAATCAAGGAAATCAGGAAATCTATAATCAATTTCTGGAAGAAGTAGGTGAAGCTCATGAAAACTCAGACAACAACTAATCATCTGTACTGTCCGCAGTCGGCAGTGAGATATGCACGTGTGTTATATGAGCTGAATATTCCAAAAGAAGCCATACAGAAGACGAGAGAATTGTTTTCAGCGGTTCCACAGCTTCAGGATGTTCTTGTAAATCCTACAATCCGGGAAGAACAAAAAATGAAAGTGATAGATCAGGTATTCCCTTTAGAAATCAGGAATTTCCTAAAAATTGCGTGCAGGTATCAGAGAGTAGACTTACTTGATGATATTTTCAACGCATATGACAGATACTGCGATGAGCAGAATCAGATTCTAAAAGCGGTAATGACTTGTGTAGAACCTCCAAGTGAGGTACAGTTAAAAGAAATACAGGCGTTTCTCTGCAGGAAATATGGTGCCAGAGAGGCCGATATTGAAATCAGAGAAGATGCAAGTCTGCTCGGAGGTTTTGTGCTTCATGTTAAAAGCGACGAGTATGATTGGAGTCTGAGAGGACGCCTGAAGAGATTAGAAGAAAAATTGACCTGGAGGTGAACAAGGTGAGTTCAATCAATTCAGATGAAATTATATCTATACTCAAAAATGAGATAGAAAATTTTGATACAATCAGTAAAGACAGTGAAATTGGAACAGTCATTACTGTTGGTGACGGTATCGCCACTGTTTATGGGATTGACCACGCCATGTACGGGGAAATTGTGACCTTTGAAAATGGACTGAAAGGAATGGTTCAGGACATCCAGAAGGATGCAATAGGCTGTATTCTTTTCGGAAGTGATGCAGGAATTAAAGAAGGCACAAAAGTAAGTCGTACAGGCAAAAAGGCCGGTGTACCGGTAGGAGATAATTATATAGGTAGGGTAGTGAATTCCCTTGGTGCTGCAATTGATGGTAAAGGCGAGATTGAAACTGATGATTATCGTCCAATTGAGCAGGAGGCACCAGGAATTATCGACCGTAAATCAGTTTCTGTACCAATGGAAACGGGAATCTTGTCTATTGATGCAATGTTTCCAATAGGACGAGGACAAAGAGAGTTAATCATTGGAGACAGACAGACAGGTAAAACCTCTATTGCGCTGGATACTATTATCAATCAAAAAGGTAAAGATGTTGTTTGTATTTATGTTGCAATAGGACAAAAAGCATCTACGGTGGCAAAAGTAGTAAATACATTAACTGTTAATGGTGCTATGGAGTATACTATTGTCGTTTCGTCCACAGCAAGTGACTGTGCACCACTTCAATATATCGCACCATATGCAGGTACAGCTTTGGCGGAACACTTTATGCATCAGGGAAAAGATGTATTGATTATATATGATGATTTATCTAAGCATGCTGTTGCATATAGAGCATTGTCATTGCTTCTGGGAAGATCGCCAGGTCGTGAGGCATATCCTGGTGATGTATTTTATCTGCACTCAAGACTTCTTGAACGTTCCAGTCGTTTAAGTGAAGCAAAGGGTGGTGGATCAATTACTGCACTTCCAATTATTGAGACACAGGCAGGGGATGTATCCGCATATATTCCTACTAATGTTATTTCTATCACTGATGGACAGATTTTTCTGGAAAGTGATCTGTTCTTCTCAGGGATGAGACCTGCTGTCAATGTTGGTTTGTCAGTCTCACGTGTAGGTGGAGCTGCACAAACTAAAGCGATGAAAAAGGCTTCAGGAAGTATTCGTATTGATTTGGCACAGTATCGTGAGATGGAAGTGTTTACACAGTTCAGTTCTGATTTGGATGCGGCTACAAAAGAACAGTTGGAATATGGTGGTGGATTAATGGAACTTCTTAAACAGCCACTGTGCAATCCAATGAGTCTGCATGAAAAGGTTCTGACCTTATGTACTGCAACGCATAAAGTTTTTCTGGGAATAGAGAAGAAAAAAATAAAATCATTCCAGTTGGATATGCTGCGCCATTTTGAAACCGAGCATCCTGAAATCGGAGAAGAAATAGAAGAAAAGAAAGCACTCACCGATGAGCTGATCGATAAAATTGTAGAAATAGCAAAGGAATTTAAGAAGAGCAGGTGTTAATATGGCAAATATTAAAGAAATACAGACTCGTATAAACAGCGTAAAAGATACGATGAAAATTACCAATGCGATGTATATGATTTCTTCTTCTAAAATGAAGCAGGCTAAGAAAAAGCTGTCGGATACGGAACCGTATTTTTATGGGATTCAGGGCGAAATTTCAAGGATTCTGCGTCATGTGCCAGAAATAGATCATCCCTATTTTGATTCACGGCTGGAGATTCCTGCCGAAAAAAGGAAAATTGGTTCTATTGTAATTACAGCCGATAAAGGACTGGCTGGTGCATACAATCATAATATCATCAAACTTGAGGAAGAGTTGTTGAACGAACCTGGAATTCACAAGTTATTTGTTGTAGGTGAGCTGGGAAGGCATTATTTTTCTAAGCACAATGTGGAGATAGCAACTAATTTTCAGTACACAGTACAAAAACCGACGATGCATCGGGCAAGGTGTATTTCCTCTGTGATTTTGGAGCAGTTTGAAGAGGGAAAACTGGATGAAGTCTATATGATATATACCCGTATGGAGAATTCTGTTCAGGTGGAGGCCGAAAAAGTAAAGCTGCTTCCATTGGAAAGAGGAGATTTCAAACAGATGGTGATGCCTCTTAATATGTATAGAGAAGAAATTGAACTTTATCCATCTGCAAAAACGGTCATGGACAATATTATTCCCAGTTATGTAACTGGTATGATTTATGGATGTCTGGTAGAGGCCCATGCCAGTGAGCACAATGCACGTATGATGGCAATGAAGTCGGCTACGGATAGTGCCGAAAGCATTATTAAGGAATTATCAACCTTGTATAACAGAGCCAGACAAGCGGCAATTACGCAGGAAATAACAGAGGTATGCGGCGGCGCAAATGCGCAGAAGCGGAAAAAGTAAGAATATTCGCAGCAGTTTGAATGTAAGGTATTTTAATTACGGCAGAACTGGTTAGAATGTAGATAAGGAAGTGAGAACTGATATGAATAAAGGACGAATTGTACAGGTCATGGGACCTGTCGTTGACGTAATGTTTGAAGACGGCAATCTTCCTTTTATCAAGGATGCGCTGGAAGTTGATAACAACGGAAGAAAGTGCGTTATGGAGGTTGCCCAGCATCTGGGAAATAATGAGGTGCGCTGTCTTATGCTTGCTGCCAGTGAAGGGCTGCATAAAGACATGGAAGTAACAGCCACCGGCGACGGAATTAAAGTTCCTGTTGGTACACAGACATTAGGCAGACTGTTTAATGTTCTGGGCGAGACTATTGATGATGGTGAAGTAATAAAAGATGGTGAAACATGGGTAATCCACAGAGAACCACCAAGTTTTGAAGACCAAAGTCCGGTTATCGAGATTTTGGAAACTGGCATTAAAGTTATTGATTTGCTTGCTCCATATGCAAAGGGCGGTAAAATTGGTTTGTTTGGTGGAGCTGGTGTTGGTAAAACAGTGTTGATCCAGGAGCTGATTCGAAATATTGCGACTGAACATGGTGGATATTCTATTTTCACCGGAGTTGGTGAACGTTCACGAGAAGGTAATGATTTGTGGACAGAAATGGGAGAATCAGGTGTTTTATCTAAGACAGCCCTGGTGTTTGGTCAGATGAACGAGCCGCCTGGAGCACGTATGCGTGTGGCTGAAACCGGTCTGACTATGGCAGAATATTTCCGGGATGTAGAGCATCAGGATGTATTGCTTTTTATTGATAATATTTTCCGCTTTACGCAGGCCGGATCAGAAGTATCCGCGCTTTTAGGTCGTATGCCTTCTGCTGTTGGTTATCAGCCTACACTGGCTACGGAGATGGGAGAATTGCAGGAACGAATTGCATCTACCAAGAACGGTTCCGTTACTTCTGTGCAGGCAGTTTATGTGCCGGCCGATGACTTGACTGATCCGGCGCCTGCAACAACGTTTGCACATTTGGATGCTACTACAGTATTGTCACGTAAGATTGTTGAACAGGGAATATATCCGGCAGTAGATCCTCTTGAATCTAATTCTCGTATTTTGGAAGCAGACATTGTTGGTGAAGAGCATTATGATACTGCAAATCAGGTTACTGCCATTTTACAGAAGTACAAAGAATTGCAGGATATCATAGCTATCTTAGGTATGGAAGAACTTTCAGACGAAGATAAAGCGGTTGTGTTAAGAGCAAGAAAGATTCAAAGATTTTTGTCCCAGCCATTTTATGTAGCGGAGACATTTACCGGTATTTCTGGAAAGTATGTACCGCTTAAAGAAACTATCCGAGGATTTAGAATGATTATCAATGGAGAAATGGATCAGTATCCAGAATCTGCTTTCTTTAATGTAGGTACAATAGAAGATGTTATTGAAAAAGCAAAGGCAGAAAGTGCCGCAGAATAGAGGTGTATGCAGATGGATACATTTGGCCTGAAAATTATAGCCAGTGACAGGATCTTCTATGATGGTCGATGCCGGAAACTAATTCTGCCGGCACCTGACGGAGAAATGGGGATTCTTGCAAATCATGAAAACATGGTTATTGCAGTTAGTATAGGTGATGCTAAGCTGGAGACTGAAGAAAGCAACTGGGTAAATGTAGCGGTAGGCGTAGGATTTGCTGAAGTTGTGAACAATCGTGTTACCGTTCTGGTGGATACTGCTGAACTTCCGGAAGAAATTGACGTCCGAAGAGCGGAAGAAGCAAAAGAACGTGCGGAAGAACACATGAGACAGAAGCAGAGCATTCAGGAATATCACAGTACCCAGGCAGCTCTCTCCAGAGCTATGAATCGTCTGAAAGTGTCTCAGAGAAAGAAGTAAATCTTATAGTGGGAAATTTATGTTCATAAATCCTTTGTAAAAAGCGTTAAATATGGAAGAAATTTCCTTTCAATGAAAACAGCACCGTAGCATACGATTTGCCTGACAGATCGTATTGCGGTGTTTTTTACGTTTCTTTTCTGGCTTGCATTTTAAATAAGATTATACTACAATAATTATATCTGTACATTATAATCGTGCAGAACAACAGTGAAATAATTTATAGTAAGATCAGGGGAGAGAAATCCATGGAAGAAAAATATAGACAGCGTTCTATTATAGAGATCATGAATGAAGTATTAAGTACAATACGTGATTATTATGATTCTGAATATGTTTATTATATAGAAAAGGATGAGGATGACATCCTTACAATTTATGAGTGGTGTGCAGAAAATGTACCATGGCAGAGAGATCGCATCAAAATGTTGGATGCAGATCAGCTTCCCAAATGGATGAAGCAGGAGATTACGGATACTACGGAAGAAGATTACAGTGTGTTCCAGCCCCTGGATGATAATGTAGTTGCGATATTGGCAGCTGTAGGGGTTCACCGGGGAGGCTGTGATCTTTCTCTTATGCGTGCCGTTATTCCTTATATATCTCAGGCAATCGTATTGCAGAAGATACAGAAACAGCAGGAATATTTAAGCTATCATGATGATTTAACAGGATTGCTGAACCGAAACAGCTTTGTAGGCTACATGTCAGACGCCCAGCAGGATAAGCTGAAGTCCCTTGGCACATTATCCATAGATATAAATGGTCTGAAAAACTTTAATAAAGAATTTGGACAGGAATATGGTGATGAAGTAGTTATTCGCGTCGGCGAAATTTTGGAAGAGTATTTTCGCGGAGCTATGGTATTCCGCCTTACAGGTGATGAGTATCTTGCAATTATGGAAAATGTTGCTTATGAAGAATTTATGAAAAATGTACATGGAGCTCATCATAAACTGGACAATATAAGTCTGGGACTTGCATCCATGGGATACGCTTGGGAAAAAGCAGACATTGATGTAGGAAGCCTTGTGGCTCATGCTGAAAGCATGATGCGTGAAGAAAAGCAAAAGTATTATAAGAATTTGAAAAAAGGACATCATGAGCCGATAATTAAACAGGATCTATTGGAGGATATTAAACAGGGGAACTTTATAGTTTGTTTTGTTCCCAGAATGGATGTAGTCACAGAGGAAGTCGTAGGTGTAGAGGCTGTTGTACGTTATCATCATAAAGATCTGGGCATTATGAATCCTGGTAAATATATTACTCTTCTTGAAGAGACAAAACTGTCCTATCATCTTGATTTGTATGTGTTTGAGCAAGTCTGTAAAACACTGAGAAGATGGGAAACGGAAGATATGCCAATGCTTCCTGTTTCTGTCAATTTTTCAGGTGCAACTTTGGGGCAGGAAGATATTGCAGGAAAATTAATGGTTCTTGTTGAAAAATATCATGTATCATGTGAATATCTTGAAGTAGAGGTGTCAGAGTCTTATGCAGAAATGAATCAAGAGATGCTCGCTGAGACAAGCAATAAAATCAGAAAAGAAAACATTCGTGTTATTTTAGACCATTTTGGTGCAAAGGATTCCAGTTTCTCTATTCTTTCAATTATGGAGTTTGATGGTTTAAAACTGGATCGTCGTCTTGTTACAAATATTGTAGGCAATAAAAGAAGCCAGATTGTTGCAAAAGCAGTAATTGATGTTTGCAGACAGCTTGGGGTTCATGTGTCTGCGGCAGGTGTGGAAACTCAAGACCAGCTGAATGTGCTGAAAGAACTTGGTTGTGATTATGCACAGGGGACCTTGTTCAACAAACCTATAACTATAGATACATTTGAAGTTCGCTATATGAAAAACTAGAAGGCGGGCGTATTTATGATAAAAACATGGTTAACGGACATCCGCCCATTATATCAGGATGAGCGATATGAGATATGTTATATGTCACTTCCGGCTTTTAGAAAAGAAAAGGCTGACAGAATTCGCAGTCAAAAGGGAAAGGCTCAGAGTGCAGGAGCATGGATGCTACTGGAAAAAATAAGAAAAGAATATGGGATTTCAGATGAAGCAGCATTTAATCTCTCACATTCGGGAGATTATGTGCTGTGTTCTGTTGATATGGATTGCCATGAAGAAACAATGGTCGGATGTGATATTGAAGAGATAAAAGAAATAGATCTCAACATCGCAAAACGTTTTTTTTGCCCTTCCGAATATGAGCAAATCATAAAGGAAAAAAGCAGGGTTATACAAAATGATACGTTTTACCGGTTCTGGGTACTTAAGGAAAGCTTTATGAAAGCCACAAGACAGGGGATGGCTATGGATATGAGCAGTTTTGAAATTGAACTATCAAGTCCTCCTTTTTTAAAGAAAAAACCTGATATATATACACAGAAATATTATTATCATGAATATGAAGTGAGAGGGGTACCTTATAAGATTGCAGTTTGTTCTACAGATAGAGAAATGGAATCAAATATACGGATGGAGTTGAAAGCATGAATATTAAAATGAACCGAAAGATAAAGAAAGCGCTGGTACTGGGAGCAATAAGCGGTGCCGTACTGGGGATGGTGATTACTTTTGCAGCGGCTAACAGAGCAGTAAATAAAAAAGAAGAAGCCATGGCAGTAACCACCAACAAGCTAAAAACAGAAAATGAAAGTCTGCAGTCTCAAATTAAACAACAGGAGTCAGTGGAGGCAGCAGCTACTCTGTCAGCAGATCAAACTGATAATTGGGCTTTAACTCTGGTAAATAATGACTATCCTCTTGATACAAACTATGCACCGGAACTCAAAGAAATCAGAACCGGTTACTCTGTAGACTCAAGAATTGCTGAGGATGCAGAACAAATGATGGCAGATGGAGAGGCAGCCGGTCTAAGTATGAACATATGCTCGGCATACCGGTCTTATGATGATCAGAAGGGTGTTTTTAATACGACCATGCAGGAATGGGTAAATCAGGGAGACTCCTATGTAGATGCATATAACCAGACAAAAGAATCCGTAGCTGTACCCGGATATAGTGAGCATGCGCTTGGACTTGCACTGGATATTACTTCAGCGGATTATCAGGAACTGGATGATAAACAGGCAGATACACCAGAGGCTAAATGGCTGGCCGAAAACTGCTATAAATATGGTTTTATTCTTCGATACCCTCTTGAAAAAAAGGATATCACCGGAATAGTATATGAACCGTGGCATTATCGTTATGTTGGTAAAGATGTCGCAAAAGAGATAACAGAGAAGGGTATTACTCTAGAAGAGTATCTGGGAGTAAAATAAAGAAAAACGGTATTGCATAGTCGTACACCTATTTGCTAAAATGTAAGAGGGGAAAAAGATAGGTTTATGTAGAAATGATAAAGTTTCCGCATTAAGTAGTATACGTTAGGATTAATAAGGAGGAATATGATGGAAGACCTTACATTCGGAGAACAAGTCAAAATTATTCTTGGCCGTAAAGGCATGACGATTAAGGAACTGGCAGAGATAATAGAGCAGCGCACAGGAAAAAAAATGTCCAGACAAAATCTTACGCAGCGTTTGGGAAGGGACAATTTTCAAGAACAGGATATGCGCGGTATTGCTGAGATTCTTGGGTGTCCGTTTCATTTAAGTATTTTATCAAGCGAAGTTAATTTATCTTCTAAGTCACTGGAAGAAAAAAGTGGAGCAGTGCCTACAGAGCAAGAACTTGAAAAAGTTGAGCAAAAACGCAGACAAAAAGCGGAGTCCCTGGAAGATGATAAGCAGGGAACAGAAGAAAGAGATATGACCATTGGTGAGTTATATAAAATTCATGAGGAACTCTCCGAATTAGAACAGAATGTTCAGGCTGGTGAGCCTATTGATCAAATAAAAGAAGAATTAAAAAAGAAAGAAGAAAATGTTACAGGGGAGAAAAAAGAAAAGCTTCGTACAGGCGGATTATTTCTTAGGAAAAAGGCTGATTCAAGTACTTTAATTAAGGATGAAGTATCTGTTGACGAAGAGGAGAAAAAAGAGCAGTCATTGGAAAATGAGGGAGCAGCAGATACGGATTATCCGGCAGATACGGATGATTTCGAGCCTGTTATTAAGCATGATGATGTTGAAGAAGATCGAGCCCAGGGAGAAATAAATCCTTATACAGGAAGAGAGTATCAGTCTAATAGTGTTCGTATGCATCCGTCAAGAATAGGATATGTGCAGGTATATGATCGTTCTACGCGTAAATGGACAGATATGACAGAATGGGCATTTCTTGGTTATCAGGAGCGAAAAAAGGCATTGCTTGGAAAGGGCTATGAGCCGCCGATTTATCTAGATTAGCAATAAAATGAGCAAAGAAAAGAGAGGCATAGGATGGAATGGGAGAGATTACTTTGTACTAAACGTATGCGACAGGGGAGAGTAAGCAATAAGAGGCAGACCACGGATCTGAGAAGTGAATTTGAAAAAGATTATCATCGTATCATCGGGAGTGCTTCTTTTAGACGCCTACAGGATAAAACTCAGGTTTTTCCCCTGGATAAGAGTGATTTTATTCGAACCAGACTTACTCATTCACTGGAAGTGTCTTCTCTGGGAAAGTCACTTGGACAAAATATTGGAGAAAATATCATCACCTGCGAGAAAGATGCTGGATTCACGCCTCAGATGAAAGAGGAAATTTGTCATATACTGCAGTGTGCAGGATTGATTCATGACATTGGCAACCCACCTTTCGGACATTTTGGGGAAAGTGCAATTAGGGAATGGTTCAGAAAGAATCTGCCCTGTCTGCGTTTTAAGCAAATGCCCCTTGAGGAGATTCTACTGCCTCAGATGAAAGCGGACTTCTTTCATTTTGAGGGAAATGCCCAGGCGCTCAGGCTTGTGACAAAACTACATTACCTTGTGGATGAGTTCGGCATGAATCTGACGTATGCACTGCTAAATACTATAGTAAAATATCCAGTACCTTCAACTGAGATTGACACACATTCGGGAAATTTAAAAGACAAAAAAATGGGTTATTATTATGCAGATCGTTTGATTTTTGAAGATGTGTCAAAAGAAACAGGTGCAGAAAATAAAAGACATCCTCTTACCTATATCCTGGAGGCGGCTGATGATCTGGCTTATAAGACTGCAGATATAGAGGATGCATTTGTAAAAGGATTTCTTTCGTATCATGAACTAAGCAAAGAACTTGATAAACTGCAAAGGGAAAATCCCGAAGCGGATTTTCCGGTTTTGGACAAACTAAAAGCCATGTATGAACGAGGGATTCAAAAGAAAGTCAGCCATCCTGAATCCTATGCGGTGAAAAACTGGATCGTGCGGGTACAGAGTTATCTAATCAGCTGTGCAACCCTTGGGTTTACCTCTCATTATGATGAAATTATGAATGGGGAATTTAAATACGATTTGTTTTATGGCAGTTATGGCAGTCAGTTGATGGAACTGCTTGGTGACATAGCATATCGCTATGTATTTTCATCTACCGCCATATATAAAATGGAAGTAACTGAGGCTGTGATTATTGATTTTCTAATGGATAAACTTGTACATGCAATATTGTATTTTGATACGGACTACCCTCTGGATGCAATTGATATCCGTGTAATTTCGTTTATATCTGATAATTACATAAATTCATACAAAATCCAGTCTGAGGGTAAAAGCGAAGAGGAAAAATTATATCTTCGTTTGATGCTGGTAACAGATTATGTTTGTGGTATGAGTGATAGTTATGCTAAACGCTTGTATCAGGAAATGAATGGATTGACATAATCGTGGCATTGAGATGATAAACAGCTGCAACTGGTCTTTTTTAGTTGCAGCTGTTTATCGTTACTTCATATATCTGCACCAGTATCCAAAATTTTCGGCATCATCTTTTTCTTCCTTTTCAAGTTCCAGCTGCTCAACGTGGGACTGCGTAAATTGAGGGAATCCAAATAGTTCGGCTGCTCTTGCTTCACGCGTGGTATAAATGCCGGGAACACCTATCCAGTAATGTCCATTCTCTTCAACAAGCATTAAATGATTGTAATTATGATAGCCGTGCATTAGAAAACTATTGTTGGCGATATTCCAGTATCTTCGGGGCAAAGTAGAAAGATCTGAACGTTGGATCTTCCTTACTTTTTTTAAAGATTTTGATTGAGATTTTACTGTTTCGTCCGCATTTTCATCTGTTTCTGTATGTAGATGCTGATTGTGTTCTGGAGATGACATACGGGGTGGATTTTTTGGCAGCACAGAAGAGGTATTGCGGTGGGGATTATCTGGAAAAACAGGAGAGGTATCTCGGGCGGGATTATTAGGGAGTCCAGGAGGTAAGTCCTCGCCTATTTCTGTTTCCAAATCAAAATTAGTTTCTTCATCTGGTTCATCAACGGTATCTTCTCTAGATGCTACTTCTAATACCGTTTCGGTCTCTATTTCTTGTGGTATTTCCACTGCTTTTTCCTGGTTTGATTCATCACGGATTTCCAAAGAAACTGGTGGATTTTCCCAAATTTTTATTTTTCTTGTATCGAAATTGGATTCATTTGCTGCAGCACAGTAAATTTGATCATTATCCGTACGAACAAAAAAGCCGTCTATTGCCTCTAATGATCTGTTGTCGGGTAACATGGAATCGGATACAGTGAGGTTAGCAGAGATATTACCATCGTCGCAGGAAATCTCAGAGATCTGTTTAGAAACAATGTTGGAATCCTGATCAAAAAATGCAAAAAGGTATACTGTGTCATGCCCCTGAACAGGGATTTTTCGAAGATTGATTTTTAAGATACAGGAATGATAGTGTTGTGTGATTTTAAAAAATCCAACATTTCTCAGCTTTTGTTTATTCTTATATTCATATAAATAATAGATACCGGGCTTCATCATACACCTCTGGTCTTGTCTTTATTTTACTCTAATCTATTCCGTGTTTTTTTGAAAAAGAACAATATTTGTGGTAAATTAATAGAAAGAGAAAAAGGATAATCTTTTTTCCGTTAATATGGAATAAGAATCAGGAGGAAAAATGGATATAGATATAAAATATATGAAAGAAGCAATCCGGCAGGCTAAGAAAGCTTATGCACTGGAAGAAGTCCCCATTGGCTGTGTAATCACTTATCAGGATAAAATTATTGGGAGAGGATATAACCGACGAACCACGGATAAAAATCCGCTGGCTCACGCAGAACTTCTTGCAATAAAAAAGGCCAGCAAAAAACTGAACGACTGGAGACTGGAAGATTGTACAATGTATATTACACTGGAACCATGCCAGATGTGCTCAGGAGCAATTGTACAGTCTCGGATAAAAAGAGTGGTGGTAGGATGCATGAATCCTAAGGCAGGATGTGCGGGATCTGTGCTGAATATATTGGATATGAAAGAATTTAATCATCGAGCCGAACTAACCACAGGCGTATTGGAGAAAGAATGCAGCCAGATGATGAAACAATTTTTTCGGGAGCTCAGGGAAAGTCAAAAGGAAAAAAGAGAGCAGGAGAAGTCACTGATACAAAAATAAAAACAGCTTTTGCCGCAAAGAATGAAATTTTCTTAATGCTGCAAAAGCTTTGTATTTTTAATATTTTAATTCTATTTATGTGCATTACGCTTCGAATGCATCTCCCCAAACGTTACCTCGGTAGTTAACTCAACCCAGGCACCCTTACGGCACCCGGAAGATTCTGCTTAGTGCTGCTCCGTTCCCGACCTGACACGATTCACAGATTTCCGTCGCGTAAGACCCAAATCTCAACGCCACTTTCCGAGGGCAGCTTTGAAAATCAGCACCCTCTGCGTAATATCACCCCTGCTATAGCGGATTGCAGGTACAAGGTACCGCTAACACCCCGGCTGCACAGAAATTAATTTTACAATGTTTTTGGCGAAATGTCAATGGACAGCAAGCGTTTTAATCCATTATAAGTGCTTTTTATTTACTATAGGTAAGAATTATAGTAAAATGGTGGGCAAAGAAACAACAGCATTTTTAAATATATATGGAGATTTTGATCATGATGAAAGTTTTATTAGCGGCAATTAATGCAAAATATATACACTCAAATTTGGCTGTCTATAGCCTGAAGGGTTATGCACCTTCATATGGAGAAAGCATTTGTATAGGAGAATATACCATCAATCAGAGTGTGGATGATATACTTATTGAACTCTATAAAGAGGCTCCTGATGTACTATGTTTTTCTTGTTATGTCTGGAATGTTATTTATATAAAACAGCTTATTGTTGAGGTGAAGAAAGTTTTGCCGGATGTGGAAATCTGGCTGGGTGGACCTGAGGTATCTTATCATGGGGTGAGATTTCTGGAGAATTGTCCACAGGCCAAAGGGATTATGCTTGGTGAAGGTGAAGAAACGTTTTTAGAGCTGATGCATTATTATCTTGGCAAAAAGGGAAGCCTTGATGAAATAAAAGGGATAGTGTACCGCAGTGAGGATGGTCTGGAGGAAAAACCGGTGATTAAAGAAAATGGATGGAGGCCGGTGATTGATATGAATACCATTCCCTTTGTATACAGCGATATCGAAAAATTTAAACATAAAATTATATATTATGAAGCAAGCCGTGGATGCCCATTTTCATGCAGCTATTGTTTGTCCTCTGTAGAAAAATGCCTTCGATTCAGAGATATTGATCTGGTAAAAAAGGAACTGCAGTTTTTTATAGATAAAGAAGTTCCTCAGGTTAAATTTGTAGATAGAACCTTTAACTGCAGGCATGATCATGCAATGGCTGTCTGGTCGTATATTGCCGAGCATGACAAAGGTAAAACTAATTTTCATTTTGAAGTTGCAGCAGATATGTTGAATGAAGAGGAAATATGCCTTATAGAAACTATGCGCCCGGGACTAATTCAGTTGGAGATAGGTGTACAGTCAACGAATTTGAAGACAATAAAAGAAATTCGCCGTATGATGAGTTTTGAGGAAGTAAGCCGAAAGGTAAGCCGAATTCATGCATCGGGAAATGTGCATCAGCATCTCGATTTGATTGCAGGATTACCATACGAAGACTATGAAAGTTTTAGAAAATCATTTAATGATGTTTATGCTCTGCATCCAGAACAGCTGCAGTTAGGATTTTTAAAAGTGTTGAAGGGGTCTCATATGTATAAAATGTCTGCCAAATACCAGCTGCAGTATCAGGACAGGCCTCCTTTTGAAGTCCTTTCTACAAGATGGCTGACCTATCAGGATGTTATTCGTCTTAAAGGTATTGAGGAAATGCTTGAGGTGCATTATAACAGCGGACAGTTTGATCGCACACTTCGTCTGCTGGAGCCGGAATTTTCAGATGCTTTTTCCTTGTTTGAGGAACTAAGCAGATACTATGTGGATAATGGCCTGGACAAGGTAAATCATTCACGAATCACCAGATATGAAGTTTTGTTTGATTTTGCGGTAAAACAAAATGAAAAGAAGAAGGAAGACTTTAGAAAGTCACTGATTATTGATCTTTATCTTAGAGATAATATTAAGAACAGACCGTCATTTGCAGGTGAACCAACAATTACGAAGGAGGATGCGGCTCAGTTTTATGATGAAGAGCATATTCGGCATAATTATCTGAAAGGATATGAAGCATATGACAAACGGCAGATGAGAAAGATGACACATCTGGAAAAAATGGACGGTAAGCTGGTACTTTTTGATTACATGAACAAAAGTGTATTGAACAATCAGGCAAGTGTTTTTTATATATAAGTATAATTAGTGATTTTTGCAGAACAGGAGGATAGATGAAAAAGAGAACAAAAGAAATTCTTTCAATATTAGATGAAGTATACGGACGTGAATATATTTGTTATCTAAATTATGAGACCCCCTGGCAGCTGCTTATTGCAACAATATTGAGTGCCCAATGTACAGATGCAAGAGTAAATATAGTGACCCGGGATTTGTTTCAGAAATATGATACTTTAGAGAAATTTGCTGATGCAGATTTAAAGGAATTGGAAAGGGATATTAAACCTACTGGTTTCTATCACAATAAAGCGAAAAACGTGATTGCCTGTACAAAGGCATTGGTTACACATTTTGGCGGGGAAGTTCCACGCAGTCTGGAAAATCTGACTTCTCTTGCAGGGGTAGGAAGAAAAACGGCAAATGTGATCAGAGGAAATATTTATCATGAGCCCAGCATTGTGGTGGATACTCATGTTAAGCGTATTTCAAAGCGTCTTGGTCTGTCGGTAAGTGACAATCCGGATAAGGTAGAGCTGGAGTTGATGAAGGAGCTTCCAAGAGAACACTGGATTTTGTATAATATACAAATTATAACTTTTGGAAGGTCTGTCTGTACAGCACGAAGTCCTAAATGTGAAGAATGTTTCTTGCAAAAATATTGCAAAGAGTATAAAATTAAATCTAAATTATAGAAAAAAGAGCATATAGATAAGCAGTTCAGAGAGGTGTAAAATGAATTTTTATAACAAACGAGTAAGACGGATTATTTCTATTATTATAATGTTAGTTATCGTAGCTATGGTTGCAACCATGATTATTCCTTATCTGGTTTAATATAGGAAGAGCAGTGAGAAAAAGGAGAACACATGAAGGCAGGAAAGATTTCTCAGACAATATGGAAGCGGTCTGTATATAAACAATTACATAATGTGAGAGAAGAGGTACTGTTTCCGCCTTCTGTGGAAGAGTCCCGGACAGCATTTCGCATACCCCAAAGTGATGCCTGCCAGGATACGTTTGTTTATACCGATGCCGTATCCTGGGGACGGGCAAAAAATGTGGGTACTTTTGCAGTTGCCAGAGCACTGAATGATTTGGCTGCATGGGGAGCCTGTCCGATTAGTCTGTCAGTCAGAGTACTTTTGACATCCACTGTTTCTGAAACCAGACTCAGAGAAATGGTAGAACACATGGAGCACATGGCAGGAGCAGTGGGGGTGCAGATTACCGGGGTTAATGCAGAGGTGAATTCATGCGTAAGCCATCCTGTCATTTATGTAACTGCTGCGGGAATCATGAACGATAAATATGTACCGAGGGCAGTCTGTGCAGATCCCGGACAGGATATCATACTTTGCGGCTATGCAGGACTGGAAGGAATGCTGAGAATTCTTGCAGAACGGGAAAGAGAACTGATAATGCGATTTGTTCCTGCATTTATCCGGCAGATGAAAGATATGGAAAAGCATATATTGGCGCAAAAGGCAATAAAGACTGCCAGAGAAATGGGGGCATCATCTATTCATCAAATTGGAAGCGGGGGCGTTTTTGCCGGATTATGGGAGTTGGGAGAAGCGTCTCACATTGGTATGAATGTAGATATGGCTAAGATATCCATAAAACAAGAAACCATAGAGGTTTGTGAGTATTATGGGTTAAACCCCTATCAGATGACTTCTGCAGGCTGTATGTTGATGACAGCTCAAAATGGTGATCTATTAGTGAAAGCGCTGGAGGGAGTGGGCGCGCGAGCCGTCAAGCTTGGGGTTACTACGGCTGAAAATGCCCGGGTAATCACAAGCGGTGAAGAACAAAGATATTTAGACAAACCGGCGCCGGATGAGCTGACGCTCTGGTGGGAGAAAAATGGAAATACCCAAAAGAGCTGAGAGCAGAAAAACAAATACAGTTGCATAATGCTATAGGATACAGGAGGAACGATGATGAATGAGTTGAGAAATGAAATATTGAAATATATGGAGAAAAACAGCAGGGTAAATCTTGCAGAACTTGCGGTTTTAATGGGGATAGATGAAGTGACAGTGGCCAATGAAATTGCGGATATGGAGAAAAAGAAGATTATCTGCGGATATCATACATTAATAGACTGGGATAAAGCGGGGGTGGAAACTGTTACTGCGTTAATTGAAGTAAGAGTTACACCACAGCGTAATCAGGGATTTGATCGAATAGCAGAGCGCATTTACAATTACAATGAGGTACATGCCGTATACTTGATTTCAGGCAGTTTTGATTTGCTCGTGACTTTGGAGGGTAAGACATTAAAAGAAGTATCTCGATTTGTATCCGAGAGGTTGTCTACAATTCATGATGTAATCGGTACAGCAACATATTTTATCTTAAAGAAGTACAAAGACCACGGAACAGTAATGGTTCAGAAAAAAGAGGAAGAAAGGATGCCGGTGACGCCCTAATGAAAAACCCATTATCTAAGAAAATAGTAGAAATAGAGCCTTCCGGCATACGAAAATTTTTTGATGTGGTAAGTGAAATGGAAGATGCAATATCTTTAGGCGTGGGAGAACCGGATTTTGATACTCCATGGAGAATTAGAGAAGAAGGAATTTTTTCTCTGGAACGGGGACGCACGTTTTATACATCAAATGCAGGATTGCAGGAGCTCAGAACAGAAATCTGCAAATATCTTGATCGAAAGATACATGTAAAATATAATCCCGGCAGTGAAGTACTGGTCACTGTTGGCGGAAGTGAAGCTATTGATGTGGCTCTTCGCTGCATGCTGGATCCAGGTGATGAGGTGCTTATACCCCAGCCAAGCTATGTGTCATATCTGCCATGCACAGTTATGGCAGATGGAGTTCCTGTGGTGATCCCTCTTAAGTATAAAAATCAATTTAAATTGACGGTAGAGGAACTGAAACAGTATACATCTCCTAAAACAAAAGTGTTGATCATGCCTTTCCCTAATAATCCAACAGGCTCTATTATGACCGAAGAAGAACTTGCACCCATAGCAGAGTTTGTGATAAAGAATGATTTGTATGTTTTGTCAGATGAAATATATTCAGAACTCTCTTATCAGGGAGAGCATGTATCTATTGCAAGTCTGCCGGGAATGAGAGAAAGAACGATTGTGATCAATGGATTTTCTAAGGGATTTGCAATGACAGGCTGGAGACTTGGATATTGCTGCGGACCGGAGATGATTGTGGAGCAAATGATAAAGCTGCATCAGTATGCCATTATGTGCGCACCTACCAATAGTCAGTATGCTGCCGTTCAAGGATTGAAGAACTGCGATAACGATGTACAGGAAATGCGCAAGTCTTATAATCAGAGAAGACGTTTTTTAATGCATGAGTTTGCCCGTATGGGTTTGGAATGTTTTGAGCCTTTTGGGGCATTTTATGTATTTCCAAGCATAAGGGAGTTTCAAATGTCATCAGAGGAATTCGCCACCCGGCTGCTTAGAGAAGAAAAAGTTGCGGTAGTTCCGGGCACCGCATTTGGAGCCTGCGGTGAAGGCTTCCTTAGAATTTCTTACGCATACTCCTTAGAAGATTTGAAGGAAGCTCTGGCACGAATAGAACGATTTATACAACAGTTGAGAAACGAGAGGTAAATAAAGTGTTGAATATAGTGTTGCTTGAACCTGAAATACCTGCAAATACCGGAAATATAGGACGAACCTGTGTTGCGACCAATACACGTCTCCACCTGATTGAGCCTTTGGGGTTCAGGCTGAATGAAAAAGCACTTAAGCGTGCCGGAATGGACTATTGGTCTGATTTGGACGTGACAACCTATATTGATTTCGACGATTTTATGACAAAGAATCCAGGTGCTAAAATTTATATGGCGACAACGAAGGCTGTAAAAGTTTATAATGAGGTTGAGTATGAGCCGGATTGTTATATTATGTTCGGAAAGGAAAGTGCAGGAATACCGGAAGAAATTCTGGTAGACCATGAAGAACATTGTGTCAGAATACCTATGGTGGGGGATATACGCTCTCTCAATCTGGGAAATTCAGTTTCTATTGTATTATATGAGGCATTAAGACAAAATCAATTTGTAGGAATGAATCTTGAAGGCCATCTACATCATTTAAACTGGAATAAGTAATAGCAGGGATACTGAGAAAAACTCAGTGTCCCTTTTTAATAAGAAGAAAGAGTATAATAATGATAATTGTGTATACAAAAGAAAGAATTAAAAAGAAAAATCAATATATTGACATGGACTATTGGTAATTTTTATGATATCCTAATTATGTAAATGAGGAAAGGCGGTGAATTATCTATGCTTGAAGACACAATTCAAGTTATAAAGGAGACAGAATCAAATGCCCGCAATGTTGTAAAAGATGCAGATATAAAATGTAAGCAAATATTAGATGATGCTGCAGACCGGGCAGAAAAAGTGAAGATAGAAGTGATGGCAGAAATACATAAAAAAGTGGAGGACCTTAGAGAGGATGCAAGAAAAAAAGGCGAAGAATATCACAAAGAGCGTATGCTGGAACTTGAATCAGAAATAAGACTTTTACAAGAAGCAGCGTTAAAAAATGAAGAAAAAGCGATAAGCCTTATAACATCACAATTAACATGATTTAAGAATGTAAAAGTACAGTGGTAATTAATTTAGGAAAGCAGGAGGGAAAAAATTATGGCGATATTGCAGATGCAGCGAACGAGTATCTGCGCATTAAAGAAAGACCGTAAAGTAATTCTGGAAAAACTACAAAGCATGGGAGTTATGGAAATCAGCAGTATTCTGGAAGAAGATGAAGCTTTTTTTAGAATAAACACTGTAAATGAAAGAGGGAGCTTTGAAAAAGCGGCATCATCAATTGATCAGGCTTTAGATATACTAGAGCAGTATGCTCCAGAAAAAAAATCTATGCTTTCTTCTCTGGCAGGGAAAAATCTTGTGGATAAAAGGGAGTACATGTCTGTAATAGGCAATAAAGAAGACCTGCTAAAAATTGCGAAACGAATACAAGCCCTTGATCGTGAGCGGACAGAATATAAAGCAAATATCATTAAGATAGAAAACAAAATTGAGAGTCTTATTCCCTGGGTTTTGTTGGGAATACCTCTAAACTACGAAGGTACAGAGCATATGAGGGTGATCTCGGGTATGCTTCAGGGTGTACATTCGGCAGAGAGTGTGTATGACCTTTTGTCTGAACGGGAGATAGAAATACCTGTAGAGGTTTACGTTATTTCTGTGGAACAAAATACAACATATCTGTCTGTAGTCTTTCTTAAAAGAGATAACGAACAAATGGAAGAAGCCCTAAGGGGCATTGGTCTCTCCAAACCATCTGTTGTATCAGATAAGATACCGTCAGTGGAAAAGTCTGAATTGGAACTGGAGATTGAAGAAATACAAAATCGTATTAATGAAATTGAAAGTGACGTAAAAAAACTGGTGTCTGAGAAAGAGGGATTAAGACTTCTGGCCGATTACTATCGTATACGTGCAGAAAAGTATGAAGTTCTGGGAGAACTGCCCCAGTCAGAGCGTGTCTTTTTGATAAGTGGATATGTGCCTAAACAAGACACAGAAAATATAAAAAAGGCGCTTACAGAAAAATATGACTGTGTAGTTGATATTGAAGGAGTAGACGAAGAAGAAGATGTGCCGGTTCTGTTAAAGAACAATAAATTTTCTTCTGGCGCTGAAGGAGTTTTGGAGGCCTTTGGTCTGCCCGCTAAAGGCGAGATAGATCCTACGGCAATCATGTCTTTCTTTTATGTGTTTCTATTTGGAATGATGTTGTCTGACGCAGCATATGGAGTAATTGTATCCTGTGTATGCGGGATACTACTGTATAAATTTCCCAGAATGGAACCGGGAATGAAAAAGTCGATGCAGTTATTTTTCTGGTGTGGGCTTTCGACCTTGTTCTGGGGGGTTATGTTTGGCGGATATTTCGGTGATGCGTTAAATGTTATTTCAAAGACTTTCTTTGGACATGAAGTGGGAATACCGGCACTTTGGTTTGCACCTTTAAATGAACCAATGAAACTTTTGGTATATTCCATGCTGTTTGGGGTAATTCATTTATTTATGGGGCTGGGTATCAAAGGATATATTTGCCTGAAGGATCGTAAGTTTATGGATTTCTTTTGCGATGTGGTTCTATGGTACATGCTGTTAATCGGTCTTTTAATTATGCTGCTGCCAAGTGAAATATTTGCATCCATTGCACAAGCTTCTATCGTATTCCCGGAAATAGTCAATGTTATAGGCAAGTGGCTGGCAATCTTAGGTGCTCTCGGAATTTTACTGATGTCCGGAAGGGGACGGAAAAACATAGGATTAAGGCTTGCCTTGGGAGCATATGATCTTTACAACATCAGCGGGTGGCTCAGTGACGTACTTTCCTACTCCAGACTTTTGGCACTGGGGCTGGCGACAGGAGTTATTGCTTCCGTAGTGAATCAGATGGGCAGTATGGGCGGGAAAAGTGTTTTTGGTGTAATTATGTTTATCTTTGCATTCATTTTCGGTCATACATTTAATCTGGCTATAAATCTTTTGGGCGCTTATGTCCATACGAACCGTTTACAGTTCGTTGAATTTTTCGGTAAGTTTTATGAAGGTGGCGGACGGCCATTTCAACCATTTAAGCAAAATACAAAATATGCAGATATCAAGGAGGAATAAAAGAATGGGTGAATTAGGAATTGTTTATGCGCTTCTTGGCGCGGCAGCAGCAGTATTTCTTTCAGGAGCAGGTTCTGCTCTGGGGGTAGGAATTGCAGGTCAGGCTGCATCAGGGGTTATGTCGGAGGATCCAAGTAAATTTGCAAAAGTACTGATAATGCAGCTTCTTCCGGGTACACAGGGACTATATGGACTGATTATTGGCTTTGTTGCGCTTTCAAAGATTGGTCTTCTTGGAGGTGGAGCCGCTACGGTTTCTGTACAGACCGGACTTATGCTGTTGGCTGCGTGCCTTCCGGTGGGAATTGTAGGGTTGATTTCAGGAAAATCTCAAGGGAAGACATCAGCTGCTGCAATCGGAATTATTGCGAAAAAACCAGATCAGTTCGGTAAAGCTATGCTTTTTCCTGCAATGGTTGAGACCTATGCGATTCTTGCACTTCTGATTTCGTTTTTGGCAGTTAGTGCGATTCAGATCTAATGAGGAATACAAAGAAAAAGAAGGCAAAAGGGAGGGCTTGTAAGTGAGCGGATTAGACAAGATGAGCCGTCAAATCCTTGATGAGGCGGTTAACTTAGCTGATGAAAAAGTTGCTGAAGCGAAAGCGAAAGCCGAAGAGATGATAAAAAGGGCAGGTGAAGATGCAAAAACACAGGCTGAACTACTCCAAAATAAGGTCCAGGAAGAAATGAAGAACTATGCTCAGAGAATCGAGTCTTCCAGTGAGATACAACGTAAACGGGAGATTCTTAGGGTTAAACAGGATATCATTTCTCGGGTAGTGGAAAATTCATATAATAAAATCATGGATCTTGATACAGAATCTTATTTCAATATGATTCGTAAGATGCTGGTTAAATACATTCAGCCTGGGCAAGGTGAAATTTGTTTTGCTAAAAAGGATCTGGAGCGTATGCCTTCGGGGTTTGAAACAGAAATACAGTCTATTGCTTTAGCGAAGGAAAGTGCGCTGGAACTTTCTAAAGAAGCACGAGATATGGAAGGCGGTTTTATATTGATTTATGGAGGCATTGAAGAAAATTGCACAATTAGGGCAATATTTGATGCTCAGAAAGATGAATTATCAGATAAAGTGCATCGGGTGTTGTTTTCATAGGAACTGAAAAGCGAGGAGATGCTTTTGATGTATAAGAAGCAGGAGGGTTTTACATTGAATGATTTAGATTATACATATGCAGTTGCGCGTATTCGTGCATTGGAGACCTCTTTGTTTTCCGGGACTGAAATTGAACGGCTGATGGCCTGCGTAAATGAAGAGCAGTGCCTGCAGTTCCTTCATGAAAAGGGTTGGGGAGACGGTACCTCTTCTATGGACATCCCGGCTGTACTAAAAAGAGAAGAAGAGAAGATATGGGAAGTGATGAAAGATATAGCATCGGATATGTCGATATTTGATGTGTTTTCTTTCCCTAAATTGTACCATAATCTAAAAGCGGCAATAAAGCAGGCTTGCTCAGAAACAGAAACAGAAAATATCTTCTTCGATGATTGTGTGATTTCTGGCGAGGAAATGCTTCAGATTGTGAAAAATAAAGAATTTGGAAGACTTCCGGGAGATATGGCAGAGACTGCGTTAGAAGCATATAATGAATTGCTTCATACCAGAGATGGTCAGCTATGTGATGTAATTATAGATAGAGCTTCTCTTGAAGCGATTTATAAAGCCGGAAAGTCTGCTGATGAGGAAATGGTAAAAAATTATGCTGAGTCTGCCGTAGCAATTGCAGATATTAAAATTGCTGTGAGGTCATTAAAGACGAAAAAAACACTAGAGTTTATGAGGCATGCCATGGTGCCTTGTCAGAGCATTAATGTGGAGCAGCTTTCAAAGGCAGCGGCAGGTGGCATGGATGCAGTAAGAGAGTACCTGGCAGGTACTGATTATGCGGGAGGTGTAAATGCACTTGCAAAATCCCCCTCCGCGTTTGAGCGTTGGTGTGATAACCGTATGATGGAGACAATCAGGCCACAGAAATATAATGCTTTTTCTGCCGGCCCGCTGATAGCCTATATACTTGCCAGAGAAAATGAAATTAAAACGGTGCGTATTATACTCAGCTGCAAGCAGAATGATTTTTCTGAAGAAGCAATCAGGGAAAGGATAAGGGAAATGTATGTATAAGATTGCAGTGGTTGGTGATTATGACAGTATTTATGGTTTTGCTACACTGGGTCTCAGCCTTTGTCCCGTAAGGACACCTGAAGAAGCCCGGCAAAAACTTAGACAGCTTGCGGAAGGAAAGTATGGCATCATCTATGTTACAGAAGCCGTTGCTGAAAAACAAAAAGACATCATTGAAGAATACAAAAGCCGTACATTGCCTGCAATTATTCAAATACCCGGGGTACACGGTAATACAGGAGAAGGCGTGGAAAACATAAAGAAAACAGTAGAACAGGCTATAGGTTCAGATATTCTGTTTTCACAGGAATAGACAGCAAATAAGGAGGTAAATTCATCAATATGAGTTCAGGCATAGTGAAAAAAGTGGCGGGACCACTGGTTATTGCTACAGGAATGCGTGATGCAAATATGTTTGACGTAGTCCGTGTAAGCAATCAAAGATTGATTGGAGAAATCATAGAGATACATGGTGATGAGGCTTCAATACAGGTTTATGAAGAAACATCCGGACTTGGCCCCGGTGAACCGGTGGAATCCATGGAGGTTCCCATGTCTGTGGAATTGGGACCGGGTCTTATATCCAGTATTTATGATGGTATACAAAGACCTTTGGACGACATCATGAAGCTTTCGGGAAATAGCTTGAAGCGGGGAGTAGAAGTGCCGTCTCTTAAACGAAATTTAAAATGGACATTTGTTCCGCTTGTATCTGTGGGGGATGAGGTGGAACCGGGAGATGTTATTGGTACGGTACAGGAGACTCCTGTTGTACAACAGAAGATTATGGTGCCCTACGATATAAAAGGTACTATTAAAGAGATTAAGACAGGAGATTTTACTGTTGAAGAAATCGTTGCAGTCGTAAAAACTGACGTAGGAGAGAAAAATCTTACACTTATGCAAAAGTGGCCGGTTCGTAAAGGTCGTCCTTACAAAAAGAAACTGCCGCCAAGGATGCCGCTTGTAACTGGGCAACGTGTTGTTGACACATTTTTTCCTATTGCAAGAGGTGGTGTTGCTGCAGTTCCGGGACCTTTTGGAAGCGGAAAAACGGTAATCCAGCATCAGCTTGCTAAATGGGCCGAGGCGGATATTGTTGTTTATATCGGATGCGGTGAACGCGGAAATGAAATGACGGATGTTCTCAATGAATTTCCTGAATTGAAGGATCCTAAAACTGGTCAGTCTCTGATGCAGAGAACTGTTCTGATTGCAAATACATCGGACATGCCTGTTGCTGCACGTGAGGCATCTATTTACACTGGAATTACCATAGCTGAATACTTCAGGGATATGGGGTACTCTGTTGCTTTGATGGCAGATTCTACATCCCGTTGGGCAGAAGCCCTTAGAGAGATGTCTGGACGTCTTGAAGAAATGCCTGGTGAAGAAGGGTATCCTGCATATCTTGGAAGCAGACTGGCTCAATTCTATGAACGTGCAGGACAGGTTCTTTCACTTGGAAAGGAAAGCCGAGAGGGAGCTCTTTCGGTAATCGGCGCGGTTTCACCGCCCGGGGGAGATATTTCAGAACCTGTATCTCAAGCGACACTGCGTATTGTAAAAGTGTTCTGGGGACTGGATTCTGCACTTGCCTATAAAAGACATTTTCCGGCCATTAACTGGCTGAACAGCTATTCTCTTTATCTGGACGATATGAAGGATTGGTTCAATTCCCATGCTGCTTCTGACTGGATGGAATGCCGTCAGAAAATGATGAGCCTTTTGCAGGAGGAAGCTGAACTGGAAGAGATTGTGAAAATGGTGGGTATGGATGCACTTTCGCCTGGAGACAGGCTGAAAATGGAGGCCGCTCGTTCTATTAGAGAGGATTTCCTGCACCAAAATTCGTTCCATGATGTAGATACATATACCTCACTAAAAAAACAGTATCTAATGATGAAACTTGTCATTGAATTTTATGAGCAGTCAGTTAAAGCTCTGGGTGAGGGTGCACCTCTGCAGAAGCTGATTATAATGCCTGTCCGTGAGCAGATAGGACGTTTTAAATATACACCTGAATCTGAACTGGATATTGTATATGAGGAAGTAAATAAAAATCTATACATACAGGTTGCCAATACATTAGAGAAGGAGGAGTTCTAAATGCCAAAAGAGTATAGAACCATACAAGAAATAGCTGGCCCTCTGATGTTGGTGCGCGGTGTTGAAAATGTATCTTATAATGAACTGGGGGAAATTGAACTTGCAAACGGAGAAATACGCCGTGGTAAGGTATTGGAAATCAACGGTAATGATGCTTTGGTACAGTTGTTTGAAAGTGCAACAGGTATAAATCTTTCTAACAGTAAAGTTCGTTTTCTCGGACGCAGTATGGAACTGGGAGTATCCGGAGACATGTTAGGACGTGTATTTGATGGTCTGGGGCGTCCCATCGATGAAGGGCCGGAGATATTGCCGGACGCCCGGATGGATACCAATGGGCTGCCAATGAATCCTGCTGCAAGATGTTACCCGGAAGAATTCATACAGACAGGAGTATCTGCTATTGACGGTCTCAATACATTGGTAAGAGGACAAAAACTGCCGATATTTTCTGCTTCAGGACTGCCTCATGCGCAGCTGGCTGCACAGATAGCCAGGCAGGCAAAAGTGTTAGGCAATGATGAAAATTTTGCTGTTGTTTTTGCTGCTATGGGAATAACCTTTGAAGAATCTAACTTCTTTATTGAAAGTTTTAAAGAAACAGGAGCCATTGACAGAACCGTTTTGTTTGTGAACCTTGCCAATGATCCAGCCATTGAACGTATAGCAACACCACGTATGGCATTAACTGCGGCTGAATATCTTGCATTTGAAATGAATATGCATGTGCTGGTCATCTTGACAGATATCACTAATTATGCAGATGCTTTGCGTGAGGTATCAGCAGCACGTAAAGAAGTGCCGGGACGCCGTGGATATCCGGGGTATATGTATACAGACCTTGCGTCTCTTTATGAGAGAGCTGGACGACAGAATGGTAAAGACGGCAGTATTACAATGATACCAATTCTAACAATGCCAGAAGATGATAAGACACATCCTATTCCTGATTTGACCGGTTATATTACGGAAGGACAGATTATTTTGAGCAGAGATTTATACAGAAAGGGGGTAACACCTCCTATTGATGTGCTGCCTTCTCTGTCACGTTTGAAAGATAAGGGTATCGGAGAAGGAAAGACCCGTATTGACCACTCTAATACGATGAATCAGCTGTTTGCTGCATATGCACGTGGTAAGGATGCAAAAGAGTTAATGGTTATTCTTGGCGAAGCTGCACTTACGGAAATAGATCTGATTTATGCAAAGTTTGCAGATGCATTTGAAACAGAGTATGTATCCCAGGGGTATACTGCAGACAGGGGTATTGAAGAAACACTGAATATAGGCTGGAAATTACTTTCGATGCTTCCGAGGGCAGAATTAAAACGAATTGATGATAAGATGCTTGATAAGTACTATGGCAAATTTTAAGGGGGGTGATTCTATTTGGCATCAACGCAGGTAAATCCAACCCGTATGGAGCTGACCCGTCTGAAAAAGAAACGACTTACTGCAATCCGGGGACATAAATTATTAAAGGATAAACGTGACGAACTTATGCGTCAGTACCTGGAACTGGTCAGAGAAAATATGGAAGTGCGTTTAACGGTTGAATCAGGGATTCTTTCGGCAAATAAGAACTTTGTTATTGCTAAGGCATCTATGTCAGAGGCAGCACTAAACACGGCACTAATGGCGCCAAAACAGGAAATCAATCTTGTACCCGGGGAACGAAACGTAATGAGTGTAAATATTCCGACTTTCGATTATCAGACAAGAACAGCGGATGAAAATGATATTTATTCTTATGGTTTTGCGTTTACCTCCAGCGACCTAGATGGAGCTGTTAAATCTTTGGCTGATATTTTGCCTGATATGATCAGACTTGCAGAGTGTGAAAAAGCTTGTCAGCTCATGGCGGAAGAAATTGAAAAAACAAGAAGACGCGTAAATGCTCTTGAACATGTGATTATTCCTGAAACAGAGAAAAACATAAAATATATTACGATGAAGCTGGATGAAAATGAGCGGAGTACTCAAATTCGTCTCATGAAAGTAAAAGATATGATGCTTGAACAGGCCCACCATTATAAGGAACAGGCCTGAGCAGCATGTTTTACTGTAGTGAAAACCAGATTTCAATAGAATAATCAGCAGATTCAGAAGACGCTTTCCGATTTGGAAAGCGTCTTCTTTACTGAATGAACAAATCCTGCCAATATGCATATAGTAAACATATAATGTCTTGAAATGGAAGTGTGAACGATGAACCCAAAACTGCCGTATTACATGGCATACCCTATGCCGCTTGCGTATGATGATGAAAGAATTGAACGCAGAGACCTTGAGTATATGAAGAGTCTTTACCCGGATTTGGCCAAAAAGATTCTTCCATATGTGGAAGAAGAATGTGACAGGATGGAGTACGAATGCAGCATGATGTATGATGAGTACCCTGATAAGCTTCAGCTTAAAATGATGAGTAACCGCGTTTTTATGAATGTTCAGAAAAACGAAAGACTTCTTTTTACCGACAAATTTAATGAAATAATTTCAGAAGAACTTAACGACTATACGGTGAATGCTGAGGAGGTAGAATCACAGGCAATGCAAAACAGGCACTGTCCGGGATGTGACGGACGGCCACCTAGAGACCCGGCATTTGGCAGACATCCCAGAAGAAAAGAAAACCAGGACTGGATGCAGGATCTGGTAGAGGTAATGCTGTTTCAGGAATTATTCAGAAGAAGATGTGATGACCGTCGCTGCAGGCGTAGATTTTACTAATTAAATAAAGTGTGTTATAATATTTGCGCTTAGTGTAATATTTCAGAAAATGAATATAATGTTTTTTAGATAAAGCAAGGTGGATATACATATGAAAAAAAATCTTATTTTTATAGGAATGCCTGCAGTAGGCAAAAGCACGGTAGGTATTGTAGTAGCAAAACGACTGGGGATGCAGTTTATTGATACGGACCTGCTGATTCAGGAGCAGGAGAAAAGGCTGCTGCGTGAGATCATAGCAGAAGAAGGCGAAGAGCGGTTTCTACAGATTGAAAATCAGGTCAACAGGGATCTATATGTAGAAAACTCCGTTATTTCACCCGGCGGAAGTGTTGTTTATTGTGAAGAAGCTATGCACCACTTTAAAGAAATAGGGACTATTGTTTATTTAAAGGCTTCTTACCAAACAATAAAAAAACGTATTCGCAGCCCTAAAAAACGAGGTGTTGTCCTCCGGGCAGGACAGACGTTCCGTGACCTGTATAATGAAAGAATCAGGCTTTTTGAAAAGTATGCGGACATAACTGTTTGTGAAGATGGGTGTCAGATAGAGCAGACAATTGATAATGTGCTCTTTGCGGTAAAAGACAGGGAAATAATGGGAAACAGCCAGAATAACCAAGACACCGTAAAAAATGATTTTACAAATACCAGTTTTATGGTATAATGTCTTAGCATATTGAAAATTGACTTGGAGATGCAACAGGGGAATTAATGATAAGGGATCACGATAATAATATCGGATAATCGAGGTGCAATATGGAGCAATATATTATAAAAGGCGGCAGTCCGCTTGTGGGAGAAGTTGAGATAGGCGGAGCAAAAAATGCGGCACTTGCTATTCTCGCAGCGGCGATTATGACGGACGAGACTGTCCTGATTGACAATCTGCCTGATGTAAATGATATCAATGTGATGTTAGAAGCAATCACCGGCATAGGTGCGACAGTACAGCGAATTGACAGGCATACAGTAAAAATAAACGGAAGCACAGTTGGTGACTTTAGTATTGAATATGATTATATAAAAAAAATCAGAGCATCCTATTATCTTTTAGGCGCCCTGCTTGGTAAATACAACAGAGCAGAAGTGGCTCTTCCCGGAGGGTGCAATATAGGCAGCCGTCCCATAGACCAACATTTAAAGGGGTTTAGGGCACTGGGAGCTGATGTGGACATTGAACATGGAAAAATTGTGGCAGAGGCTGAAGTACTTAAAGGTACACATCTTTACTTTGACGTTGTTACCGTAGGTGCAACGATTAATGTTATGATGGCTGCAGCTATGGCTGATGGTCTTACCATTATGGAAAATGTCGCGAAAGAACCTCACGTTGTTGATGTGGCAAACTTTCTGAATAGCATGGGAGCCAATATAAAGGGTGCGGGAACCGATGTAATCAAAATACGAGGGGTAAAATCTCTGCATAAGACAGAGTATTCTATCATCCCGGATCAGATTGAGGCCGGTACATTTATGTTTGCAGCTGCAGCTACAAAGGGAGATGTTACCGTACTCAATGTTATACCTAAACATCTTGATGCTACAATATCTAAGCTTGTGGACATTGGCTGTGAGGTTGAGGAGTTTGATGATGCAGTGCGCGTTGTGGCAAAGGGCAGACTGTCTTCAACTCAGGTAAAGACCTTGCCTTATCCGGGATATCCTACGGATATGCAGCCTCAAATAGGGGTGACTCTGGCTCTTGCAAAAGGAACAAGTACGATTACGGAAAGTATTTTTGAAAATCGTTTCAAATACTTAGACGAGCTGGCAAGAATGGGTGCGGTAATAAAGGTAGAAGGAAACTCTGCTACAATTGAAGGAGTGGAAAAGCTTTCTGGTGCAAGAGTAAGTGCTCCTGATCTGCGTGCAGGTGCTGCTCTGTGTATTGCAGGTCTTGCCACAGATGGCATTACCATCATTGATGATATTGTCTATATCCAGAGAGGTTATGAAAGGTTTGAAGAAAAGCTCAGGTTACTGGGTGGAATCATTGAAAAGGTGTCTAGTGAGAAAGAGATAAAAAAGTTTAAACTTAAGGTGAGCTGAGAGCAAAATCCTTATAAAATAGCAGAGCCGGTAACTGACCATAAAGTACAGTTCCCGGCTCTGTTTTATGATATTGAGAATTGAGCGGTAGAACGAAAAATGTCGAATTAGGGGTTGACTTTTGGTATGGGGTATGTAATGGTTTTTATATTGAGTACCGATTGTTTTACGGTAGGGCAGAGGGGATGAGGAGGACTGGAATTTGGAATTCGACATGAACGAAGAGGAGATGCGCAGGCGGCAGATAGCAAGAAGGAGAAGACAGCTCCTCCGAAAGAAAAAAATTCGGCGCAGAAGAAGGATTGTATTTGGAACAATGCTTTTTGCTGCTTTATTATTAATTAGCTTTGGTATACGGGGAATCAAACAGCATGGAATCAAAAAACAGCAGAATGCAGAGATGAAAGCAGGACTGGAAGCAATACAAGCGTGTTATGAAAGATTTCTTAAGGAACAACCAGATCCGTCCCATTCGTCTCTGACAGATGACACTGTGGCGGAAACTTCGGCAAAGGTAAACATAGAAGCGGATGAATCTTTTGCAACATGGTTTGTGGATACATACGAGCAGGAAAAACCTGCTATTTTAAAAGAAGCGGGCAAAGGGAAAATGTCACCAGATGACATTTATACGACCGTAGGAGAGAGTATGCATGTTGTATATGACCGGTACAGAGGTTATCTGGATAGTGAAGGAATAGCCAGGGAGCACGGGATATACTTAAAGGATGGCAAAAAGAAAGAGTCAGCAGAAGTTGTTATAGGAGGGGATCTTTGTTTTGCAGAAGATGGATTTGTGCTTGATTATTATGATAAAGTGAAAGATTTATCAAAATGTATATCCCCCGAACTCTTGGAGTTGTCTAATGGTGCGGATGTTTTCTATTTGAACCATGAGTATACCATAAGTAACCGGGGAGAGCCACTGGAGGGTAAACTGTACACTTTTAGGGCAAAGCCAAAGAGAATGGAGCTGTTAAAGGAGATGGGAACAGATCTGGTTTCTCTTGCTAACAACCATGTCTACGATTACGGAGAAGAAGCACTTACAGATACCATGGATCTTCTTGATGAAGCTGGTATACCTTATGCAGGAGGCGGCAGGAATATAGATGAAGCCAAGCGACCAGTCTATTTTGTGGTAAACGGAATAAAGATTGGTTTTGTGGCAGCTACAAATGCAGAAATAGTTTATTATACGCCTGCGGCAACCAAGGATTCACCGGGAGTGCTGGAAGCTTATGATACGGAGGAGTATAATGCGGTTATTGAGGAGGCATCTAGTCAGTGTGATTATTTGATTGCCTATATTCACTGGGGGCCTGAAGATACTAACTATTACGAACAATATCAACATGACCAGGGAAAAGAATTTTTGGAATCTGGTGCGGATATTGTTGTTGGAGGTCATCCTCATGTATTGCAGGGGATGGAATACATAGAGGGAAAGCCTATAATTTATAGTATGGGGGATTTCTGGTTTAATGACGAGACAAAGTATACGGGATTGTTAAAATTAAATATTAATAGCAATGGTTTGGATGAGATGTCATTTGTTCCTTGTCTTCAGACCGGATATACAACGCAATATATTCAGGATGAAGATGAACAGACGGAATTTTATGACTTTTTTAACGCGTTGTCACCAAATGGAGAATTAGATGAAAAGGGCATATTCAAAGAGGTTCCTGTTAAGCGGGAAGAACAATAAGCGAGGGAAAAGATGGTTGAAGTGAAAAACGTGAAAAGTGATGAAATTACAATCCGTATGGCAGTTTTAGAGGATGCAGAGGAGATATTGAATATCTATGCCCCTTATGTTACTGATTCGGCAATTTCTTTTGAGCACAAAGTGCCTGACTTGAAGGAATTCAAAAAAAGAATGATTGATATTAAGGAAAAATTTCCTTATCTTGTAGCGGAGTCAAAAGGAAAGATAATGGGATATTGCTATGCGTCTTCATTTAAAAACAGGGCAGCGTATGACTGGTCAGTGGAAACCACGGTATATCTGAATCCGGGATATAAGGGGAAAGGTACTGGAAGACTATTATATAATAAGCTGGAAGAGATTTTAAAAGCTCAGCATATTTTGAATCTGAATGCCTGCATCGCGTATCCTCATCCCGAAAGTATTGCTTTTCATGAGAAGATGGGATACAAGATGGTTGCACATTTTCATGAATGCGGATATAAAGCAGGCGTCTGGTATGATATGGTATGGATGGAAAAAATGTTGGGCAGTCATGTATTAGATCCGCTCCCGGTTATATCTGCGGATAGTGTGTATGAGACTATCCTGTAAATGGAAGATAAATATAGGTAGATGCATATTGACTTTTTAGACAATACGGTGTAAAGTTTAATGGTGTAATGAAACAAATAAATAAAGCAAGCTTTCTCTTATTCAGAGCAGTGGAGGTACAAAGGACCTGTGAAGCTGCGGCAACCCCTCTAAAGGAAGGTGCCAACCTGAGCGAGTAATCGAACGATAAGAGGATTGATTTATATGATATAAACAGTCCGCTTCTTGTGGGCTGTTTTTTGTGTTTTGCCTGAATAACATGCCCCAAAGAGAAAGAGCTGATTTTGACTGTCTGAGAAGATCGTCACATGTTTGGAAAAGGAGAGAATATATGGAGAAATTATTATTTACATCAGAATCAGTAACAGAAGGGCATCCTGATAAGATGTGCGACCAGATTTCCGATGCAATTCTGGATGCACTTCTTGAGGAAGATCCGATGAGCCGTGTGGCATGCGAGACATGTACAACCACGGGGCTGGTAATGGTGATGGGAGAGATTACAACAAAAGCATATGTTGACATTCAAAAAATTGTAAGAAATACAGTACGTGAGATAGGATACACTAGGGGAAAATATGGATTTGATGCTGATACATGCGGTGTAATTACTACTATTGATGAACAGTCCAAAGACATTGCCCTTGGTGTTGATAAGGCATTGGAAGCAAAAGAAAATAAAATGTCAGATAACGAAATTGAAGCTATAGGTGCCGGTGACCAAGGGATGATGTTTGGTTATGCATCAGACGAAACACCGGAATTTATGCCTTATCCTGCTGCATTGGCACATAAACTTGCCAGACAGCTTACAAAGGTCAGAAAAGATGGAACACTTTTATATCTCAGACCTGATGGTAAGACACAAGTTACCGTGGAATATGATAAAAACGGACATCCCAAAAGACTGGAGGCAGTTGTGCTTTCTACACAGCATGACCCAGAGGTGACTCAGGAGCAAATTCACAAAGATATTAAAAAATATGTGTTTGATGAAATTATTCCTTCTGAGATGACCGATGAAAACACAAAATTCTTTATTAATCCAACGGGACGTTTTGTCATCGGCGGACCCAACGGGGACAGTGGACTTACAGGCCGTAAAATTATTGTAGATACTTACGGCGGAATGGCACGTCACGGGGGCGGTGCATTTTCTGGCAAGGACTGTACAAAAGTAGACCGTTCTGCAGCCTATGCTGCACGTTATGCTGCTAAAAATATTGTAGCGGCCGGACTGGCAAAAAAATGCGAGATACAGCTCTCCTATGCCATTGGAGTGGCACAGCCGACTTCTATTATGGTGGATACATTTGGTACGGCAAAGGTGTCTGAAGATAAACTGGTAAGCATCATTAGAGAACACTTTGACCTTCGTCCCGCAGGCATAATAAAAATGCTGGATCTTCGCAGACCTATATACAAACAGACTGCTGCATACGGACATTTTGGTAGAAATGATTTAAATTTACCATGGGAAAAGCTAGATAAAGTTGACGTACTTAAAAAATACGTGGTATCATAGATAAAAAGGTAAGGCAGACACCAACAGGTGCCTGCCTTTTAGAAATAGTCTGCCAAGATTTCTGATTGTTCTAAAACCCTTGATGTTTTTCTGAAAGGAGTATACGATGAAGCTGAAAACAAAACTGGTCATTGCATTTATGGCAGTGATGATACTGCCTACTATGTTTACCACAGTGGCGCTGCATACCTTTGTACGACAGGAGGTGGGCGAGTATCAGCAGTTATACCTGTTGATTGTTTTTTTTACTGCGGCGCTATTAATTTACTGGATATACCGAACTGTATCGGTGCCTCTGGCAAAGCTGCAGAGAGCGACCAGAAATATCAAAGAGGGAAATCTTGATTTTGAGATCGAGAGTGATACAGATGATGAAATAGGTCAGCTCTGTCAGGATTTTGAAGAGATGCGTTTGCGTCTGAAGGCGAATGCGGAAGAAAAAATTGTATATGATAGAGAGAACAAAGAGTTGATCAGTAATATTTCACACGATTTAAAAACTCCTATAACCGCAATTAAGGGATATGTTGAGGGTATTATGGATGGTGTTGCTGACACACCGGAAAAGATGGACAGATACATCAAAACAATATACAATAAGGCTAATGAGATGGATCTGCTCATTAATGAATTGACGCTGTATTCTAAAATTGACACAAACCGTATTCCCTATAATTTCACCACCATATCTGCAAAACAGTATTTTGGTGATTGTGCGGAGGATCTGTCACTAGAACTTGAGGCAAAGGGTGTGGAGTTTTCTTATTGCAATTCTGTAGAAGCTGACTCAAAAGTAATCGTAGACCCTGAACAGCTTCGGCGTGTAATTAATAATATTGTGAACAATTCCCTTAAGTATATGGATAAGCCTAAGGGGAGAATTACAATGAGTTTAAAGGATGTGGGTGATTTTATTCAGGTAGAACTTGGTGATAACGGAAAGGGAATCTCCTCTAAAGATCTGCCTTTTATATTTGACCGGTTTTACCGGACTGATGCTTCACGTAATTCATCAAAAGGGGGTAGTGGTATCGGACTATCCATTGTCAAGAAAATCGTAGAGGAGCACGGTGGTAAGATTTGGGCAGCCAGTGAGGATGGGGCTGGAACAACGATGTATTTAGTAGTCAGAAAATATCAGGAGGTACCATTGGATGAGTAAGAAAATTTTAATTATCGAGGATGAGGTGAGTATAGCCGATCTGGAAAAAGATTACCTAGAGCTCAGTGATTTTGTTGTATCTGTGGCAAATGACGGAGAGCTTGGACTGAATAAAGCACTGGAAGAAGATTATGATTTAATTATACTGGATCTGATGCTTCCGGGGGTAGACGGATTTGAAATATGCCGTCAGGTGCGGGATCAGAAAAACACACCGATTATTATGGTGTCTGCCAAAAAAGACGATATTGACAAAATCAGGGGGCTTGGTCTTGGCGCAGACGATTACATGACAAAACCATTTAGTCCAAGTGAACTTGTAGCAAGAGTCAAGGCTCATCTGGCAAGGTATGAACGCCTTATCGGCAGTAATGTGGAAGAAAATGAAATTATAGAAATCCGGGGACTAAAGATAGATAAAACGGCCAGGCGTGTATGGGTAAATGGTGAAGAACGTTCTTTTACCACAAAAGAATTTGATTTACTCACCTTTCTTGCAGGTCATCCCAATCATGTTTACACAAAAGAAGAACTCTTTCAGGAAATTTGGGATATGGAGTCTATTGGAGATATTGCTACAGTCACCGTGCATATTAAAAAGATTCGTGAGAAGGTAGAATATGATACCTCTCACCCTCAGTATATTGAGACAATATGGGGAGTGGGGTACAGATTTAAGGTGTAAACACATGAAAAGTAAGAGTATTCGAAAAGTAAGTATGAATACAATGCAGAAAATCGCACTTGGTTTTTTAGGAGTGATTTTTCTGGGCGCATTTTTATTATGGCTTCCTGTCAGTAATACAAAACCAATCGAGTTTGTAGATGCTCTCTTTACTTCGGTTTCCGCAGTTTGTGTGACAGGACTAGTTACAATTACGCCGGCAGCTCAATTTACAGTCTTTGGAAAAGGAATTCTTTTGCTTCTGATTCAGACCGGAGGACTGGGAGTGATTGCCTGTATTATGGCTTTTTTCCTTTTTATTAAGAAAAAAATTACAATGCGGGAGCGTGTAGTCATTCAACAGGCTTATAATTTGGACACATTAACAGGAATGGTACAGTTTATTATTAGGGTATTGCGTGGTACTTTAATGGTTGAAGGCATAGGCGCATTTTTTTACGCTGTTAAGTTTGTTCCGGAGTTTGGTTTGCTAAAAGGTGCTGGGTATGCTGTTTTTCATTCTGTATCCGCTTTTTGCAATGCCGGGATAGATATTTTGGGGAGTAAAAGCTATATGAATTATGTGAATTCTCCAATAATTAATATAACTACCATGTTTTTGATTGTAATGGGCGGACTTGGTTTTCCCGTCTGGCATGATATATATGCAAATACCAAAAGGGTTCTGTCGGATAAGCAGCCGTTTAGACGCTTTTTTACAAGATTGAAATTGCAAACTAAAATTGTTCTGACGATGACATTGGTTTTAATTGTTACAGGACTTTTTGGTTTTTTTGTGCTTGAATATCATAATCAACAAACGATGGGGGGACTAAATTTCTTTCAGAAGTTCCTTGCCTCAGCCTTTCAGTCTGTGACTACAAGAACCGCGGGATTTGCGAGTATACCACAGGATGGACTGACTGCAGGATCCAAATTACTGTCATGTATATTAATGTTTATCGGCGGATCTCCTGCGGGAACCGCAGGTGGAGTTAAAACAACTACAGTAGCTATGCTTATGCTTACCTGCATCAGTGTAATTACCGGAAAGAAAGATACAGAGAGTTTTGGAAGAAAGATAGATCCTTCTGTGGTTCGTTCAGGAATATCGATCGTGTTATTGACCTTTTTGTTCTGGTTATCGGGCGTAATGGTAATTACGGTATTAGAGCCTAAGGTGGATTTTTTGAACATTATGTTTGAGGCAACGTCAGCCATAGCAACGGTGGGGCTGTCTGCTGATTTGACACCTGATTTAAAAAGAGCCAGCCAGATTGTACTTATGATTTTAATGTATGTAGGACGTATAGGGCCTATAACAATGGCACTTGTATTTGCAGGGAGGGTAAATGTATGCTTAAAGCACCGGGAACTTCCGCAAAAGAGAATTATGTTGGGATAGGAGACAGAAAATGAAGAAACAATATGCAGTATTTGGTCTGGGCAGCTTTGGACGCAGTGTGGCATTAACACTGGAGAGCCTGGGGTGCGATGTTATTGTTGTAGATAAATCATATGAAAAAATACAGGATATAGCTGATTCGGTATCCTATGCCATCTGTGCTGATGTGGCAGATCCCGATGCTTTGCTTTCACTTGGAGGAAAGAATCTGGACGGAGCTGTAGTGGCGGTGTCGGAAAGCCTGGAAGCGAGTATTATGGCTACAATGGTTTCGAAAGAAATGGGGATACCTTATATTCTTGTTAAAGCTAAGGATAAACTACAGGGGATGATTCTAGAAAGAATCGGTGCAGATGCTATTGTATATCCGGAAAGAGATATGGGCAGCCGAACAGCCAAAAGCCTTGTTTCCACAGCGTTTGTTGACTGGATAGAATTGTCTCCTGAATATAGTATGGCTGAAACAAAAATTCCTGAAAAATGGGTAGGGAAAACCCTGGCAGAATTAAATGTCAGAAAACGGCTGGGAATAAATGTAGTTGGTATTATGCAGCATGGGGAAGTAGATGTTACATTTGATCCTCATGAACTTCTGCCGGCGGACTGTATTGTGATTATCATCGGACCAAATGTTGAATTAACAAAGTTTTATCCGGCAGGAAAACATGCATAGAAATCAGGCAGTGCAATAACATATAGAAAGTAATGGTGTTAAGTATGATTACAAGTACCTCAAATCAAAAAATAAAAGAATTAATACAACTTCAAAAAAAAAGTAAAGTAAGAAATCAGGAGGGACTTTTTATTGCTGAGGGAAGCCGCATGGTAATGGAAGCACCTGCTAAATCTTTGGTAAAGCTGTATGTTTCAGAAACTTTCTATAAAAAGCACAAAGCTGAGGTTGATGAAATAAACTTAAGGCCTGAGGTGCTTACAGATACTGTATATGCTTATGTATCAGATACGAAAAGTCCTCAGGGAATTCTGGGAGTTATACGTCAGATGGACTATAATCTTGAGGACATGCTAAAGATCAGGAATCCTCATGTATTGGTTTTGGATAATTTACAGGATCCAGGAAATGTAGGAACAATTTTCAGAACTGCTGAAGCAGCTGGGGTGTCAGGGATTTTGATGAGCAGGGATTGTGTAGATATTTATAATCCTAAGACTATTCGCTCGACCATGGGTGCCATTTACCGGATGCCTTTTCTGTATCTGGAGGATGTGAAAGCGGGAATCCATATTCTGAAGAAAAATAAAATTCATATTTATGCAGCACATTTGGATGGAATGCATATTTATGATAAGGAGGACTACACCAAAGGAACAGCGTTTTTAATCGGCAATGAAGGAAATGGTTTGACAAAAGAAATCGCAGATTGTGCGGATACATTAGTGAGAATACCAATGGGAGGACAGGCTGAGTCCTTAAATGCAGCAGTGGCGGCATCAGTGCTGATGTTTGAAGTAAACAGACAAAGAAGAGAATAAAAATTAATAAAACTTGCATTTTTATACAGAAATATAGTATACTATCATAAATCGAGGTGAGTGTATGGAACCAGTTTTAGACTTATCGAAGGAATATGGAATTGTACTGGATGGAGGCGGAGCCAGAGGCGCTTATCAAATCGGTGCATGGAAGGCACTGAAAGAAGCCGGTGTAAAAGTTAATGCTGTGGCAGGTACGTCTGTCGGAGCACTTAATGGAGCGCTTATCTGTATGGATGACATTGAAAATGCAGAGACAATCTGGAATGAAATGACATTTTCAAAGGTGATGGATGTGGATGACGACTGGATGGGACGTTTATTCAGCAGGGAGAACAAATTCACGGAAGTTATCGCTGAGATCTGGAGAAAGCTTTATGATGGCGGAGTAGATGTTACCCCTCTGCGTGATTTGATTCATCAGATGGTGAATGAAGATAAAATACGCAGTTCAGGAAAAGAGTTTTGTCTTCTGACCTTTTCTCTAACCGATTTTAAAGAATTGGATCTGAATCTGGATGACATACCGGATGGAATGCTGGAAAATTTCTTGCTTGCAAGTGCATACCTGCTTGGATTTAAAAATGAAAAACTAGATGGAAAACGCTATATCGACGGAGGTGTAGTAAATAATGTACCACTGAATTCTCTTGTAAAAAGAGGGTATACAGACATCATTGAAATTCGAATAAACGGACCAGGAAGAGAACCCCGGGTAAAAATGCCGGAAGGGGGCGTGAAATATCAGATTGCGCCACGAGTAGGACTGGGCAGTATTATTGAATTTGAAGGTAAACGAAGCCGGCAAAATATGAAAATTGGATATTTTGATGCAAAAAGAGTACTGTATGGTCTAGAGGGAGTTATTTATTACCTGCGCCAGACACATGACGAGGTGTGGTTTCAGGAAAAGATGGGATCTATTACTGACAGAGAAAAGAAGGAAATGGCCTTTATGTTAAAGCTGCCGCTTTCCTTCCTTGATAAGGAGCTGTATATGGCAATGTTGGAAGCCAGTGCAAAACAGCTTCACATTCCCAAATACCAGATATATACTGTGGATGAATTAATGAAAACGGTATGTGAAAGATATGAGGAACTTGCAGCAAAGATTCATCTTCCCAGATTTACACACGTGCTAATGAACATGGAAAGGGAAAACAGTATGAATTTAAAAGGAAGAAACTTCTTAACACTAAAAGATTTTACGCCGGAAGAAATTACTTATCTGCTTGATTTATCAGCAGAATTAAAAGAAAAAAAGAAAAACGGGGTTCCTGTGGATAATTACCACGGTAAAAATGTGGCACTGATTTTTGAAAAAGCAAGCACCAGAACCCGCTGCGCGTTTGAAGTTGCTGCTCATGACATGGGAATGGGAACTACTTATCTTGATCCAAGCGGTTCTCAAATGGGGAAAAAAGAAAGTATTGAAGACACGGCAAGAGTACTGGGAAGGATGTATGATGGTATAGAGTACCGGGGATTTGGACAGGAAATTGTTGAGGAACTTGCAAAATATGCGGGCGTACCGGTATGGAATGGACTGACCAATGAATTTCATCCTACCCAGATGCTAGCAGATCTGCTGACCATAAGGGAACACTTCGGCAGATTAAAGGGAATTAAACTGGTTTATTTGGGAGATGCACGGTATAATATGGGGAACTCCCTTATGGTAGCCTGCTCGAAACTGGGGATGCATTTTGTTGCCTGCACTACAGCAAAGTATTTTCCGGATAAAGAACTGGTAGATTTATGCGAAGAGTATGCAAAAAAATCGGGTGCGACAATAACCCTGACTGAGGACACACAGGCAGGAACAAAAGATGCTGACGTAATCTGCACAGATGTATGGGTATCTATGGGTGAACCTGATGAAGTATGGGAGAGAAGAATCCAAGAATTATCTCCATATAAAGTGACAAAGAAAGTTATGGAAAATGCAGGGGAAGAGGCAATCTTCCTGCACTGTCTGCCGGCATTCCATGATCTGAAGACTACCATAGGAAAAGAAATGGGAGAGCGGTTCGGCATTGAAGATATGGAAGTGACGAACGAAGTATTCGAGTCTGAACAGTCAAAGGTATTTGATGAAGCTGAAAATCGTATGCATACCATTAAAGCAGTTATGGTAGCTACATTAGGTGAATTTTAAGGAATGATCTGATTACAAATATTATATACCAGAGGCTAGAAAAAACAGCGTTCAAGAGGTTCATCCCTTTTGAACGCTTTCCATGAACCGGAGGTGAAAAAGTGAAGGCAGAAATACTAAAAATGCTGCGTGAAGGCGAAAGTTATGTTTCCGGTCAGCAGATATGTGATATACTAGGTGTTTCCAGAACAGCAGTCTGGAAGGCGGTCAATCAGCTCAAAGATGAAGGATATCAGGTAGAGGCTGTGAGAAATCGTGGCTATCATATTCTAGAAAGTCCGGATGTAGTGACAAAAGAAGAACTTGTCAGTATGATGGATACAAAATGGGCAGGGCAGAATGTCTGTTATTTTGATAAAATAGATTCTACCAATATCCGTGCAAAGCAGATGGGTGAAGAAGGTGCCCCCCATGGTACACTTATTGCGGCAGACTATCAGGGCGCAGGACGCGGCAGACGCGGCAGAATGTGGGAATCACCTTCAGGCAGCAGTATATACATGTCTTTGCTTATCCGCCCGGATATACCGCCTTTAAATGCACCTATGCTGACACTGGTAATGGCCTTAAGCGCAGCTGATGGATTGAAAGAATGTACTGGGCTGGATGTGCAGATAAAATGGCCCAACGATATTGTTGCAAATGGAAAAAAACTGGCGGGCATTCTTACAGAGATGAGTACAGAAATTGATTATATTAATTATGTAGTTATTGGAATCGGCATCAATGTAAATATGAGAGAGATGCAAAAAGACATTGAAGAGACGGCAACATCTGTCAGAATTGAAACAGGACAAGTTACCAGAAGAAGTGAAGTAATTGCTTCTATTATGAAAAAGTTTGAAGAAAACTATGAAAAGTTTTTAGAAACTCAGGATTTACAAGCGCTGCAAGAGCAATACAATCATTTGGTGATAAATAAAAATAAAGAAGTACGTATTTTGGGGGCCAACAAAGAATTTACAGGCTATGCACTTGGAATAAATGAAAAAGGTGAATTACAGGTGAAAAAAGAAGATGGAACAATAAAATCAATTTTTTCCGGGGAAGTATCTGTACGGGGAATGTATGGGTATGTATGATTAGAAAGGAATGATAAGTAAATGGAAGAGGAAGTTGTACTTTGCGCAGCCAGTTCATATGAGCAGAAGTTTTATTTAAACCCTGAATTTGATGCACTGCCTGAGGGCATCCGTCAGGAACTGCAGATCATGTGCGTCCTGTATACCGAGGATGTCGGCGGCATGCTGGTGGTACTATATAATGAAGAGGGCGGTCTTGAGCTTCGTGTGGAACATGATGAAGAAGATTTAACATTTGATGAAATCGGAAGTGTTTTGAAAATCAAGGAACTTCAGAAAACGAAAAATGAATTGTTTGAATCTCTGGAACTGTTCTACAAGGTTTTTTATTTAGGGGAGGATATAGATGTTACTGACGATTGATGTTGGAAATACAAATATTACACTAGGTGTGTATAATCAAGATAAATTAATAGGTACATTTCGGATGACGACAAAGGAATCCAGAACATCTGATGAATATGGTTTCAGCATATGCGGGATTTTAGAACATAGAGATATAGATGCACGTGATGTGGATGCCGTTATTATTGCTTCGGTAGTACCGGATATTATGTATTCTCTTGTCAACGGGATCATCAAATACTTAAAAGTAAAACCTCTTGTAGTATCCTCCGGGATAAAGACAGGTATTCGTATTGTGACTGAAAATCCAAAGGAAATTGGTCCTGACCGAATTGTAGATGCTGTTGCCGGGTACGAAATTTATGGAGGACCTGTAATCGTGGTTGATTTTGGAACAGCCACGACCTACGATCTTATTGGTCCCAATGGAACCTTTGAGGCGGGGATAACTGCACCTGGAATTGAGACGGCAGCCCGCTCACTCTGGGGCGGAGCTGCTATGCTTCCTGCGATTGAGATAAAAAAACCGAAATCAATACTTGCAAAAGAGACTGTATCCAGTATGCAGGCAGGTCTTGTCTATGGAACCATAGGTCAGACAGAGTATATTATAGAAAAAATAAAAAAAGAATCTGGCTATACAAATGTTACTGTAGTCGCCACCGGAGGATTGGGGAAAATAATAGCAAGAGAGACCGACAGTATTGATATTTATAAACCGGATCTTACGCTGGACGGACTTCGATTGATTTATAATAAAAACAAGAAATAGTGAGATAATAGACATGAAACAATTGAGAATTGGTAATGTTGTGCTTGAGAACTCTTATATTTTAGGACCCATGGCAGGCGTGACGGACCTGCCATTTCGCTTGCTTTGCAAGGAACAGGGCGCGGGACTTGTCTGTATGGAAATGGTCAGTGCCAAAGGAATTATGTATGAGAATAAAAATACAGAGAACCTGTTAACGATACATCCATCGGAGACACCTGCATCTCTTCAAATTTTTGGCTCAGATCCAAAGATTGTAAGTGAAGTGGCAAAGAAAATAGAAGATCGGCCTTTTGCATTTCTGGATATTAACATGGGATGCCCGGTCCCAAAAGTGGTGAAAAATAACGAGGGATCTGCATTGATGAAAAACCCAAAACTGGTCTATGAACTGGTAAGTGCTGTTGTAAAGTCCATAAAAAAACCGGTCACGGTAAAGATCAGAAAAGGATTTGATGATGAGCACGTTAACGCAGTGGAGATAGCCCGAATCATTGAAGAAGCAGGAGCTGCCGCAGTTGCCGTTCATGGCAGAACGAGAGAACAATACTATTCGGGTAAAGCTGACTGGGATATTATACGTCAGGTCAAAGCGTCTGTTACCATTCCTGTAATTGGAAACGGAGATGTGACTTCAGGAGAGCGGGCAATTGCTTTGATTAAGGAAACCGGGTGTGATGGAGTGATGATTGCCCGTGGGGCACAAGGAAATCCATGGATATTCTCAGAGCTTCTTGCTTACGAGAAAACCGGATCACTTCCGGATCGGCCGTCAAAAGAAGAGATTAAGAAAACCATGCTGCGACATGCAAGGCTCCAGCTGGAGTATAAAGGAGAATATCTTGGGATTCGTGAAATGAGAAAACATGTTTCATGGTATGTAAAAGGTCTTCACGGAGCATCCAGGCTGCGGGATGAAATTAATAAGGTAGAGTCTTATGACGGACTTGAAAATATCTTGACATCATTATAGGTATTGGTTATAATATTGAAATTGTGAAATATAATTTTAAACAGGACGAGAAGCGGGAAAAGAGAAGAGTTTTTTCATGAGGGAAAAAGCTGATTAAAAGATTAAGATACGGAAAAAACCATAGAAAAGAAAGGGAGCAATTAATAATGGCAGAAGCGAAAAAAAAGTTACTTACTTATGCGGGCCTCAAGGCACTGGAAGATGAACTTGAGAATCTGAAGGTAGTCAAACGAAAAGAGGTTGCAGCAAAAATTAAGGAAGCGAGAGAGCAGGGAGACTTGTCTGAGAATGCGGAATATGATGCAGCGAAAGATGAGCAGCGTGATATAGAGTCTCGTATTGAAGAGCTGGAAAGCATCCTTAAAAATGCAGAAGTTATCGTTGAGGACGAAGTTGATTTTGACAAAATTAATGTTGGATGCAAAGTAAAGGTATTTGACGTAACATTTGATGAGGAAATGGAATTTAAAATTGTTGGTTCAACAGAAGCAAACAGTCTTGAGGGCAAGATTTCCAACGAATCTCCGGTAGGTCAGGCACTTATGGGAAAGAAAATCGGAGAGTTAGTAGATGTGGAAACTCAGGCAGGGCAGATTCAATATAAAGTACTTGATATCAGCCGTTCAATGTAATAGACCAATGACATGCAGACCTCTTATATACAAGGGGTCTGAATTCGCATATGAAGGAAGGGAGTAAATAGTGTCCGAGCAGCAGAAAAATAATCAGAACAACACACAGCAGAAGAATGCACAGGAACCAGATTTGAACCAGTTAAGAAAGGTTCGTCGTGAGAAACTGGCAGAATTACAAGAAAATGGAAGTGATCCGTTCGTCATTACCAAATATGACCAGACACACCACAGCCAGGAACTGAAGGATCAGTTCGAAGTATTGGAAGGTAAGGAAGTTTCTATTGCAGGACGTATGATGTCCAAACGTGTCATGGGAAAAGCCTCTTTTTGTAATGTGCAGGATTTAAAAGGAAATATTCAGTCTTACGTTGCAAGAGACAGTATCGGAGAAGAAGAGTACAAGCAATTTAAGAAGATGGATGTTGGTGATATTGTAGGTATTGTAGGAGAGGTATTTAAAACAAAGACCGGTGAAATCTCTATTCATGCAGCCTCTGTCAAATTGCTTTCCAAGAGTCTTCAGATTCTTCCGGAGAAATTTCACGGACTGACCAATACCGATATCCGCTATCGCCAAAGATATGTGGATCTGATTATGAATCCGGAAGTAAAGGATACATTTATCAAACGTTCAAAAATACTGAGCGCTATCAGAAGATATCTGGATAATGATGGTTTTATGGAAGTAGAGACTCCTATGCTGGTAAGTAATGCCGGTGGTGCAGCAGCAAGACCTTTTGAAACACACTTTAATGCGCTGGATGAAGACTTTAAACTCCGCATCTCTCTGGAATTATATTTAAAGAGACTGATCGTAGGCGGTATGGAGCGTGTATATGAAATAGGACGAGTTTTCCGTAATGAAGGACTGGATACAAGACATAATCCTGAATTTACCTTGATGGAGCTGTATCAGGCGTATACAGATTATCATGGTATGATGGATCTGACAGAAAATCTGTATCGCCACGTGGCTCAGGAAGTACTAGGAACCACCACTATTGTATACAGTGGTGTTGAAATGGATCTGGGTAAACCTTTTGAGAGAATCACTATGGTTGACGCGGTAAAGAAATATGCAGATATTGATTTTAATGAAATCAAAACAACAGAGGAAGCAAAAGCACTTGCAAAAGAAAAAGGTGTTGCTTTCGAAAAAAGACATGAAAAAGGCGATATATTAAGCTTGTTCTTCGAAGAGTTCGTTGAAGATCACCTGATTCAGCCTACATTTGTTATGGATCACCCAATCGAAATTTCTCCTTTGACCAAGAAAAAGCCAGAGAATCCGAAATATGTTGAACGTTTCGAGTTCTTTATGAATGGCTGGGAGATGGCAAATGCTTACTCTGAGCTCAATGATCCAATAGATCAGAGAGAACGTTTTAAAGCACAGGAAGCACTGCTTGCACAGGGTGACGAAGAAGCAAATACTACAGACGAAGATTTTCTGAATGCACTGGAAATCGCAATGCCACCAACAGGCGGAATTGGGTTTGGAATAGACAGAATGTGTATGTTGCTGACCGATTCAGCGGCGATTAGGGATGTACTGTTGTTCCCGACAATGAAGAGCATCGACAAATAAAGCCAGTAAAATCAAGGGTTTGCAGGTTTGAAATTCGTATACTACAACAAAAGTGCAACAAATTTTTTGTGCATAATACGTGATAATACGCAATAACACCTTATTCTAGGGGGATTGCGATATGATATTACGTTTGTTGAATTTGAGAATCCAATTAAAAATTTTGTACTTTAGGGACATTTTCTAAGAGCTATTTTAGAAGATGTCCTTTTTTGTTATGGTCAAAAACAAAATATAAATTGGAGGAAAACGAAATGGAGAACAACACAGCGATAAGAGCAAACAAAGAGCGGGTTACACGCACAATTACTTTCAAAAACAAAGCACACGAAAATTTTTATAAGACATATCTGCCGAAGTGCAGATACCAGGATGTATATCATAAGGCATTGGTATACTGTCTGGGAATTGACAGGGATACAAGAGATAATATTAAAGCAATCTACGATTTTAGAACTGGGAATGTGAAAACGGATTGTCTGCATCAAGGTTGGATAACCAGTGGCAGTGCAAGGATTATAAGAATGGCATATAACCTTTACAACAACGGAACACCAAGCGTCTATGACTATGACGATATGGAGGATCAGTTAAAGGAATGTGGATGTTATACCGTAGAAGACTTGTTTTGCTGTGGGTATGCCCGATATTTTTGGGAGGCGATTAAAGTCCGTTATCCGGAGTATTGCTTTTATCAGGACTGGGAGGATATGTATGCTGAAAATTAGGCTCCAGGGAACCATTAAGGATATTAGGTGGTTTAAGCGGCTTCTGGAACAACACCAGAAAGTTAAAGTAATACAGGTTTCGGAAGTTTTTGCAAACAAAGGAACAAATAAGTATTTTCGTGTTTATGCAGAGATAGAAAAAGAAGAGGAATAGCAGGAGGAAAGTATATGTGCAAGACAAACAAAGATTGTCATGTAATCGCAATCGCAAATCAAAAAGGTGGAGTCGGAAAAACAACGACATGTGTAAATTTAGGTATTGGGCTGGCCAGAGCTGGAAAGAAAGTGCTGTTGGTGGAAGCTGATGCACAGGGCAGCATGGCGGTGAGCCTGGGTATTCCAGAACCGGACGAGCTGGATGTAACGCTGGTCAATATTATGGAAAATGTTATTAACGACGAAGATTTGGAGCCGGGAGAGGGGATTATCCATCATGAAGAAGGGGTTGACTTTATTCCAGCAAATATTGAGCTTTCCGGTTTGGAAACGGCGCTTGTGAATGTAATGAGTCGGGAGATGGTGCTGCGTCAATATTTAAGCCAGCTTAAAGAGGAATATCAATATATCTTAATTGACTGTATGCCCTCATTAGGAATGATTACAATTAATGCCCTTGTAGCAGCTGATTGTGTGCTGATTCCGGTAGAAGCGGCATATTTGCCAGTGAAAGGTCTGCAACAGCTGATTAAGACCATTGGACGGGTACATAGGAAGTTAAATCCATCACTTTCAATATTGGGAATCCTGCTTACAAAAGTAGATCGCAGGACAAATTTTGCAAAGGATATCTCTGGACAGATTCGGGAGGTATACGGCGATAAAGTTCACATTTTCGATAATTGTATCCCCCTTTCCGTAAGGGCGGCGGAAACCTCTGCAGAGGGAAAGAGTATTTATCTTCATGATCCAAAAGGGATTGTAGCAGACGGGTACCAGTCACTGACAGAGGAGGTACTGGATGATGAAGAGTAAAAGCGCACAGAAAGTCAAACTGACTTCCTATGATGATCTGTTTGGAACCAGTGAAGCTACTACCGGTGAAATGATTACCTCAGTGCCGCTTAGTCTTTTACGTACCTTTAAGGGACATCCCTTCCGGGTGGTTGATGATGTGAAAATGCAGGAAACCGTGGAGAGTGTCAAGAAGTATGGGGTACTGGTGCCTGGGATTGTTCGTCCTCATCCGGAGGATGGGTATGAAGTTGTGGCAGGACACCGCAGATGGAGGGCATGTGAGTTAGCGGAGCTTGAGGAAATGCCGGTAATCATTCGCAATCTGGATGATGATGCCGCTACAATAATTATGGTCGATACGAACATCCAAAGAGAGGATATCCTGCCCAGTGAAAAAGCCCACGCCTATAAAATGAAATACGAAGCGATGAAGCACCAGGGCAGCAAAGGGGACAAGCATACCGCTGATCTGGTTGGTGAAGCCGCCGGAGAAAGTGGCAGAACGGTTCAGCGGTATATCCGACTGGCAGAGCTGGTGCCGGAATTACTTGGATATGTGGATGAAAACAAGATTCCGATGGTGGTTGGGGAAAAGCTGTCCTATTTGAAAACCGAGGAACAGAACTGGATTGTAGAAGCAATTGAAAGTAGCGATATATACCCATCAAAGCCACAGGCTGAACAGTTGAAAACAAGCAGTGAAGCAGGAGAATTGACCATCAATCAGGTATATGCAGTTTTGGTGAAAAAGGAAAACAGTAATATCAATGTGACTATTTCAGCAAAGAAAGTCCGCAGCTATTTTCCATCGGCTTATACGAAGGAACAGGTTGAGGAAGTTATTTATAGACTTTTGGAAGAATGGAAACAAAATGGAGAAGAGGGGGGAGAAGCCGATGCAGGAAGTCAAATTTGAGTATTTCCGGGGAATGGAAGCGGAACAGTATAGCTTTTATCGTGTACCCAAGGTCTTATTTACTGCTGAATGTTTTAGAACCCTCTCTTGTGAAGCAAAGGTATTATACGGTCTCTTGTTAGACCGTATGAGCCTTAGTATTAAGAACCGGTGGTTTGATAAAGAAGATAGGGTTTACATTATCTTTACTGTGGAAGAGATTGCAGATTTGATGAACTGTGGTACACAGAAGGCAGTCAAATTGTTAAAGGAGCTGGATACGAATAAGGGGATTGGATTAATCGAAAAGAAACGGTTAGGATTGGGGAAACCGAATGTTATTTATGTGAAGAATTTTATGGTTAGTGATAGAATGAAAGGGGAAAAACAGCCAGAAGATCCAGTGAACACACAGAATAGTGAAAATCACAATTCTGGAGTTGTGAAAGTCACAAATCAGGAATACCCGGAATCACAATTCAAGAATGATGAAAATCACAATTCAGAAATAGTGAAAATCACAAATCAAGAATGTCCAGAACCACAATTCAGGAATGATGAAAATCATAGCTCTGGAATGGTGAAAATCACAAATCAAGAATGTCCAAAATCACAATCTAATAAGACTGATATTAATGAGACTGAATATAGTGAGACTGATTACAGTAAGACAGAGATTAGTGAAACTGATATAGAAATGTATGAAGTGTCTTTATCTAATCCATCCAATCAATCTATCGACCTGAAAACAAGAACGATGGATGTGATTGAGGAAATGGATACCTACCGGCAGATTATCCGGGAGAATATCTCTTACGAGTGTTTTAAGATTGACAACTATCTCCGGCAAGATGAGGTGGACGAAATGGTGGAACTGATGGTGGAAGTTATGATAATGTCAGATAACGGCACCATACGGATTGCTGGGGTGGATAAACCAGCGGCAATTGTAAAAAATCGGTTTATGAAGATGACCAAGGGACATATTGAGTATGCTATGAGCTGTATGGAAAGGAATCCGACGAAAGTGGGCAATATCAAGGCGTATCTGCTGACCGTGTTATATAATGCCACTTTGACTATAGACAATTACTACCGGGCAGAGGTAAACTATGATATGCATGGAGGAGGTTGGAAGAATGACAGTTAAGGATTTTATAAAAAAGACAGTGGTTCCGGTCATGGTCGCAATCGTTTTATTCACATTGCTTCATCCGTTTTGTGTGGATAATGGTATATGTGATTACCGGAAACTGTGGATGCTAGCAGGGATTCCTTTCGGTGTTCACAGAATGTATTTCTGGCTGATTCCCAAGGGATTTGACATTGGTGGTACAGTAGGAATGTTGGTTTTTAACCTGTTGATCGGAGGCTTGATTGGCAGTGTAATACTGGCATGGCGGCTGCTTGTGGCAGCGTTCTATCTGGTGAAGGGAACTGTTTTAGGAATTGCATGGCTCACCAGAAAGGTGGCTGGAAAATAAGGAATAGCCGGGAAATGACGGTGTGGAAAGGGGAGCGCTAAGCGCCATATAAATATTGAAAAATCGAATAGTGAATTATCGGACAGCTGGATTCATGATTTGGCTGTCTTTTTGCGCTCTTTTTTCAATAAGAACCTTGCGACATCGTGTCGCAAAGTTTGGAGGAGATAGCCTGGTCAAATAAGATGGCGGCGATGTTAGAAATTTATAAGAAGGGAGGGAGCGTGTTGGGGAACCGCGTCATGTCGCAAGAATTAATAGATTTGGGGAATCGTATCCGAGAGCGGCGGCAGGAAGTCGGACTGTCGCAGGAAGTCCTTGCAGAGCAGGCCGGAATCAGCCCCAACACAATCAGCCGGATTGAATGTGGTCAGACAGCCATGTCGGTGGAGACCTTTCAGAAGCTGGTGAGGATTCTTGGGAGCGATGCCAATTGGCTGCTTAGTAGTATGGAATCTACAGAGAAAGATACTGGGCAGCTACATACTGTGATCTGCCGAGTCAGGAACTTAAAGCAGGCAGAGCAGGATATTGTGGTAAGGACTATGAAAGCATTGATGGATGGACTAGAGAAAAACCGGTGAAGAATATTTCCACATATATGGTGTCTGCTTTGGAAATATCATCATATCTGTTGAGGCAAATACAGTGGAATATTGCTAAACTAATAGTATGAAATAAGGCAGTCACAGGAGCATGGTAAGGAGGTAACTATATATTTCCCAAGGGGATATGGTCAGGCAGTAAAAAGGAGTTTCAGGCTCCCGTTAAAAAAAACGGGTGTGCCGGGAGCTGTTTTTTACTGCTTTCTTAGGTCTGTGATACTGATATTTCGGGCCGCCCGTAGAAAGGCGGTATTCATGCTGACATTACAGAAACTAAAACAAATCGTAGAAGTTCCGGTTCCGGGACAGAAAATTCCAACAGCGAGAAAATTAAAGACATCCGGTGTTATTACTGCACGGGAGAAGTTGAATCAGGAAACAAAGATAGTGGTATATCAGAATGGCTATGCTCTTTATGAAGCAGGAGGTTATGCAACTGTTTTTCCGATACATTCGTGCCGGGAATATCGGTATGATTCAGAGGATAAAAAATGCTATATTGCAGAGCACTTGTTTGAGCAGGAAGCCTGGTATCTGCGCCTGATACTGGAGGGGGAAGATCGTTTGAGCCGGAACTGTGAGACCAGGGAGCAAGAGCGGACAGTCTCTTACAGTGCGTTATCAGAAGAGTGGCAGGTTTTGGAGACAAGGGAGGTTTCGGCACTTGAGAGATTAATCCACAAAGAAACGGTATCGGAGATACTGGCAATCTTAACAAACCAGCAGCGAATGGTTATCTGTCGTTTTTTCCTTGAACAGAAAACACAGCGTCAGATATCAAGGGAGTTAGGGATTACAGCCCCGGCAGTTTCCAGAATTCTTTCCAGAGCAATCCAGAGGGCACGTAGGTATTACTCTTATTTTGTTTCTACTATCGCAATAACAGGAGATGAAAGGAGAGTGTAACCATGCGTGGAAAGAAGCCAAAGGAACGGGAACGGTATGTATTGCGAATGGGAGATGGTTCGCTGGTGGAAGTGAGCAGGGAGGTCTATCTGGAATGGTATCAGTCCAGGCGCAGGGAGAAATACCAAATAGAACGGAACCTGAAATATGGTGTATGCAGTCTGGATGTGATAGAAGAAAATGGTGGTTTTCTAAAAAAGGATGGGCATATGAGAAATGAACCGGAAGAAGACACACTGAAAAAACTCTGCATGGAAATGTTGCAAGAAGGTTTGAAAAGTTTATCCGAGCAGGATGCTTACCTTATCCATTTGCTATTTTTTGAAGAAATAACCATCAAGGATGCAGCACAGATATGCGGGTGTAGCCGAAAAACCATACAGAATCGCAGAAAGCGGATTTTGGAGCAGCTGCGTGAGATCATGGGTGAAATGGGAATTGCCGGCGGCTGTTTTTAGCCACCTTTCAATCATGAATATAAGACATGGAAGACATTAACTTTACGACACGATGTCGCAAAGTATAAAACCTATTTCTTACTTTGGATGATCGTTCGCTGCTTTATCTTCCCGTTTATTGTCTGCCGTTCCAGAGCGAATATCATATCGCTGGTGCGCTCGAAATAGCCTATATCTTTCTTCCAGCTTATCCCGCATTTACAGTGCTGCAGGCCGATAAATTGTTGTTTCATTTTTTTACCGCAATCAGGGCAGATTTTATTATTTGATCCCATATGTACATTATCCTTTTTATACTTGTATTCACTGATGGATACGATTTCATTTCTATTATTCTAATGTTATCACGTTTTACGTTTCATTACGACTGGATTTTATCCAAAATACGCCGGGTTTTAATGAAAATCTAAAAAATTTCTCTGACCGGTTAACTTTCACCTTCTCAAACATGCAATTAGTGAGAGGGCATTTTCAATTATTCTTCTAAACTACAAAATCCCCTTTCACCGTACATTGACAACTTCATCGCCTGTCCAGATTGATACCCGGCACCGTGCCGGAGAAAACGCTGCGGAAAGAAACCGGAGCAGGAACGGGTTTGGAAAGAGAACAGGCATACGCTCAATATATAACAGTAGATGCCATGCAGGGAAGCTCCAATCAGGAACTTCCCTGCATCCATGTGCTGTTATCAGCGGACAGTGCAAATCTGCGGAGGGGAGGCAAACGACGATGGGAACTTAGCGAATAGAGGTTAGAAACCAACTAACAAATGCGGTCGCCAGACTGCGAGAAACGAAAGTGAGGTATTCAAGTAATGAAAGGAAAAGCAAAAAGAATTATCTCGGGCTTACTTTCGGCAATCACCATACTGACAGCCATTGTGCAGCCTGTATCTGTGTATGCAGCGGACGTGCCAGCTTATGAAGAAAAATATCCGGTCTTAGAAACAGTCAGGGATAAGCTGGATGAGGACGAGGTGGTGGTTGCCGATGATTATGAAGTGGAAGCAGGAAGCAAATTTGACATTGAGTGCGACTTTTCCGGCGTGGAGATCAATCCGGAAAAAGTCAAGGTCACATTCCATGAAGCAAAGAGTGAATCCGGTCAGGAGTTAGATATCAACCATGCAGATTCCTATAAGGCGGTTTATTTTGTGGAGCCACTCAGCGGACATCCATCTTACCATGTCAGCCGAAATATTATTGTTACGGAACCTAACAGGGAAGTAGAGTCAGAAAAAGCAGTTCCTGATTCCGGGAAAGATACACAGTCCGAGGAACTAGAGGATGAAGAATGGCAATCGGAGCTGACGGTGAATGAAGCCTTGGAGCAGGCAGAAGAACAGGGGATTGACGTGATGGCTATGGATGTCGGGGAAAGCGTGACGTTCTATGCGGCAACAAGTGCCAATGCCAGAGCGATGGAACAGGTTACATTAACCAGGGGGGATTATTATTACTATTCCACCTATGGATATGGAACTTATCTGACGTGCAAATTTACGGTTCACTATGGTAATCAATCTGCAACTGCATATTGCGTCCAGCCATCCAAGGCATCGCCGCCAAGTGGAACTTATTCCATTACAAAGTTAAGTGACAGTAAGGCACTTGCCAAGGTTTGCTATTATGGAACAAAAGCCAGTGCCGGTGAAGGGTTCTTTGAAGAAAAATATCCGAACTTCACGGAAGGGCAAAGGACGATTCTGGTTCATATAGCAGCCAGCTATGCCAATGGCAGTAGTGATGCTTTTACCGGAACCAGTGAGACCGGAAAAGCTCTGGCAATGGAACTTTATAACTATTGTATGGCACAGCCGGAAATTCCAGATGTTGCAATGTCATTTACGGATGATAATGTAACGGCTTATGTGGATGGGGAGGTTCAGCGGACAAAGGAAATTACATTTAAGGCAGATGAACAGCAGACGATTACCATGAAGCTGCCGGATGGCGTGAAATTTCACAACGTAACGACGGGAAAAACCAGTGCTATCGGAGCCAATGTTGAAGTTGCCGGCGGAACAAAGTTTTATCTGTCTGCACCACTGACGCAGACAGCAGATGTATCCGGCTCATGGTCGGCCACGATGAAAGGCAGTATTACAAAAGACTATTCAGCTTATAAAATCACTACTGGTAGCAGTAGTCAGGATTTAGCCTTTGTATTCGGCGAAGGGACTACCGATGAGAAATATGTGGATTTTTCTGTTAAGTGGTTAGAAATTGCGAAAGTCAAGGTGATAAAGGTCGATTCTAATAAACAGGACGAAAAGCTGTCTGGTGCAATATTTGGGATCTACAAAGATAAGGACTGTACACAGTTAATTACCAAAATGCCAAAGACAGATGAGAATGGTGCATCTACTGTACAGATTGTAAAGACACAGGATACCGTGTATTTAAAGGAGATTACCGCTCCCACAGGATACCGAATTAATACATCTGCGTATAATGTAAATCTGGTAGCAAGCCAGACCACTTCTGTGACAGTGCCAGACAAGGAGCAACTTGGCGAACTGACCGTTTACAAAGAAGGGCAGGTATTATGTGGTGCGGATGTGAGTAGCAGTGGCACCGTATTCCGATATGAGAAACGCAGACAGGCAAATGCAGTTTTTAATGTATATGCCGGTGCAGATATTTATACCGCATATGGAGCACAAGTTTATAAGAAAGGTGATCTGGTAAAGGGAAATATGGTTACCGATTCCAATGGATCGGCAATCCTGAAAAACCTTCATCTTGGAACTTATGTTGTGAAAGAGATGCAGGCTCCGCAGAATTTCTACAATGCCGGAGAGGAAAAGACCGTAACCTTATCCTATGCCGGACAGAATGTAGATGTAGTATTTTCAGAGCAAACCTTTAATAATGAACGTCAGAAAGCGAAAGTATCTGTTGTGAAAAAGGATAAAGACACATTAAAGCCTCTGGATGGTGGTATCTTCGGACTGTATGCGGGAAGTGATATCGAATCAGCGGATGGAATCGTTGTGGTGAAGAAAGGTACGCTGATCGAAAAAGCAACGACCGGAGAAGATGGTAAAGCAGCATTTACGGCTGACCTGCCAATCGGCTTTTCTTACAGTGTGAAAGAAGAACAGGCTCCAAAGGGTTACCTGCGGAACCAGGAAGATGTTTATACCTTCAAATTTTCTTACACCAATGACAGTGAAGCGGTAGTTACGTTCACGCACACCTTTGTCAATGAGCGTGTGAATGCTAAAATTAACTTGCAGAAAAAAGATGCGGAAACCAATCAGGCAAAACCGCAGGGAGACGCTACGCTAGAAAAGGCGGTCTATGGTTTATATGCTCGTGAGGATATTGTGCATCCGGATGGGGCAACCGGTGTGCTATATAAGGCTGGGGCGAAAGTGGCAACGCTGACAACGGACAAGAACGGTGCTGCGTCGATTGAGAATCTATATCTGGGTAATTACTATGTGAAAGAAATCACCCCTCCTGTTGGTTATCTTGCCGATGAGACAGAACATGATTTAGTCTGCAATTACGAAGGGGATCTTGTCGCTACGGTAGAGCGTAGCTGTGTTTCTCTTGAACAGGTAAAGAAACAGCCGTTCCAGATTATCAAGGCGGCAAATAACGGCAAGACGGATGCGGATTTGCTCTCCGGAGCCGGGTTTACGGCTTATCTGGTTTCTTCCCTTAGTGTCAAGGCGGATGGCAGCTATGATTTTGATTCTGCATCCCCGGTGGTAATTGGTGAGAACGGTGCAACGGAAATGTTTACCGATGAAAAAGGCTATGCTTGCAGTATCGCATTGCCATATGGTACATACGTCGTGCGTGAGACAACCACGCCCCATAATTATACACCGGTAAATGATTTTGTCGTGCAGATTAAGGAACATCATCCGAATACACCCCAGGTATGGCGAGTGCTACTGGATGATGAGTTTGAAGCCAAATTGAAGATTGTTAAGCAGGATGATGCAACAAACAAACCGGTACTGGCAAAAGATACAGAGTTTAAGATTTATGACCTGGACAATAAGAAGTATGTGGAACAGGTAACGACCTACCCAGTAACAGTGGTTCACAAATCCTATTTTACGGACGAGCAAGGTTATCTGATACTGCCACAAAACCTTAAAATCGGAAATTACCGCATCGAGGAAGTGCAGGCTCCATTTGGTTATACACTGAATGATAATTACTATGAGGTGGCTGTGGATACCAATACGGCATACCAGATGGACAGTGTTTCCGGGGATGCCATTATTGAGGTGAACTATGAGAACCATCCGGTGAAAGGAAAACTGCATATTGTAAAGCAGGGAGAAGTGCTGGACGGCTTTAAAGAGGATTTTGCATATCAGGTAGAGAATCTTTCCGGTGCGGTCTTTGAAGTTTATGCTGCAGAGGATATTTATACTGCTGACTTCCAGAAAGATGATGAAGGAAATCGGATTCTGGAATATGCTTCCGGTGCATTGGTAGCAACACTGACCACGGATGAAAATGGGGAAGCTGTACTGAAAGATTTGCCTTTAGGTGCGTATAAAGTGGTGGAAATCACGGCTCCGAACGGCTTTGTTCTAAATGAAGCAGAGCAGAAGGTGACCTTTACCTATGTGAATCAGAATACTCCGGTAATCGAACAGACCGCAACATTTGAAAATGACCGCCAGAAGGTGGAAATATCGGTTGTAAAGTTGGATGCAGAAACAAAAGCGAAAGTAGCCGGTGCTGTCTTTGGACTGTATGCAAAAGAGGATATCCTGGCGCATGGCGAGGTTATTGTGAAAGCAGATACACTGCTTGGTGAGACGGTAAGCGGAGAAGATGGAAAAGCGGTCTTTGCACTGGATCTGCCTTTTGGGGATTACTATGTGAAGGAACTGGTAGCCCCGGCAGGCTATGTTTCTTCTGATGAAGTGCTGGAGATTACAGCAGCTTACCAGGGACAGGATGTGGACGTGGTATATCTGTCCACCGAGTTTCAGAATGAGTCGACTAAAATTTCCGTGAAGAAAACAGACATTATCACAGGCGTGGAACTGGGCGGGGCAAAACTGACAGTGCTTGATTCAGAGGGAAATGTTGTGGATACATGGACATCGGTTAAGGGCAAAGAACATCTCATCGAACGTTTGACCGTGGGCGAGACCTATACTCTACGGGAAGAAATGGCTCCTTATGGGTATCTGCAAGCGGAAAAAATCACATTTACTGTCGAAGACACCGCTGAAATCCAGAAGGTAGAGCTAAAAGATGATGTACCCACCGGAACTCTTGTAATCAATAAAAAGGGCGAGTTTTTGGACAAGGTATCGTTGCTAGATTCGATCAGTGGCTGGATTGCACACTTATTTGAATACATAACCGGTGCCTTAAAGGATGTGACCTTTGAAGTCTATGCTCTGGAAGATATCAAGGCTGCTGATGGTGAAAGTCAGGATTATTATGCAAAAGATGAGCTGATAGCAACCATCACCACGGATGATACCGGACATGCCCAACTGGACGGACTTCCGCTGGGAAAATACTATGTGAAAGAAACAGAAACAGCCAAGGGTTATGTACTGGATGGGGAAATCCGTGAGATTGACCTGACTTATCGTGATCAGTATACAGCAGAGGTTACATTCTCTACTGACTGGCAGAACAATCGCCAGAAGGCAGAGGTAATTGTTATTAAGAAAGAAAAGGATTCTGACCGGGTGTTGGAAGGTGCGGTATTTGCCCTCTGTGCAAAAGAAGATATCGTGAATGCAGATGGTAAAGTGATTATGGAAGCAGACACCGTGATTGAGGAAAAAGCCACCGATCAGGATGGCAAACTGACCTTTGTGGCTGATTTGCCGATTGAATTTTCCTACTATGTGAAAGAAACTGCTTCGGCTCCGGGCTTTGCTACTACAGACGAGACACAGGAGTTTACATTTACTTATGGGGATGCCGAACAGGAAAGCATCACCTATGAATTTACTTTTGAGAACGAACCGACTGTTTTTGAGTTTACCAAAACATCTCTGACCGATGGTAAAGAAGTGGAAGGTGCAAAGCTTAAGATTGAAGATGAAAACGGCAATGTGGTGGAGGAATGGACATCCGATAAGGAACCGCACATTATCCGCGAACTGGAAGTAGGGAAGACCTACAAAATGGTGGAAACCATGCCGGCAGATGGCTATGTAACCGCAGAGAGCATCGAGTTTACAGTAGAAGATACCGGGGAAGTGCAAAAGGTGGAGATGAAGGATGATATTACAAAGGTGGAAGTTTCCAAAACCGATAGTTCCGGGAAGGAGCTGCCGGGAGCCAAACTTGAGATTTTAAATGAGAGCGGCGATGTGGTTGAAAGCTGGACTTCCGGAGAGAAACCAAATTATATCGAAATGCTGCCAATCGGAGAATATACGCTCCGGGAAGAAAAGGCACCGGAAGGTTATCTGAAAGCGGAAGATGTAAAGTTCACCGTTAAGGACACTGGAGAAGTTCAAAAGGTTGTGATGGTAGATGAAGCAGAACCGCCAGCGGATCAGCCGTCACCGGCTCCATCCGGCAGTACACCAAAGACCGGAGATGACAGTCAAATGGGATTATGGCTGGCTTTAGCAGGACTGGCATTGGTTGGTCTGTGTGGTTCGATGATCATTCTGAGAAAGAAAAAGGATTGATAGAAGAAATCAGTTAGAAAGAGATTGGATAACAAATTATCTGGGCGTTTATGGATAGCAGTGGCTTTCCGTAGACGTCCATCTTTTTTACTTGAAAGAAGTGAGGTGATTGAAATGCTGGGAGTTGTTGTCGGAACGATTATGGTGGTGATGGTGTTTCATCTGTACTGTTGTGTCCGAATCGGGGCAATGGAAGACCGGAGGATGAAAAGATTGTGCCGGAAGGAGAAGCAGGATGCAGACGGGGAGAGTGGATAAGAAACGGTATGCAGAGGATAAACCAAAGGATTGTGCTTATTGTTATTTCTGGAATGAAAAAGAGTACCGCTGTATGGAGCCTAAATGTTATTACCTGCTTGATAAAACCGCTGGATGTTCGGAGGGCATTCCGATAAAGGGTGCAGATTGTAAAGAGTGTCCCTACGGCAGACATTCGCCTTGTCTTGGTTACTGCTTACAGAAAATCTTACTGGAAATGGAACAGAAGAAACAGAGCAAACAGAAAGAAGGTGGAGGGTGTGCAGGATGAAGTAAATGATAAAGTAGTGTCGCTATGTATCAAAGGCGGAAAAATATCTGCACAAATATTGAAAAATGCTATTACCAAGGCTCTGGCGAAAATGGAACAAGATAAAAGGCTGGAACAGCAGAAAGCGGCAACCAAAAAGCAGCAAAAAACGGCGGCTGCTTACCGGGGCAAGCAGAGTATGAGAAAGCTAAAAGCCGGAAAGTGTGAACTTTCTAATATCGAAATTACGGATGGCAATATCAAATCCTTTGAAAAATATGCTCGGAAATATAATGTTGATTACAGCCTGCAAAAGGATAAATCGACACAGCCGTCCCGGTATTTTGTCTTCTTTAAGGCAAAGGATGTAGATTCTATGACAGCAGCGTTCAAAGAATACACCGGATGGCAGATGAACAAGGATAAGAAAGTATCCATTCGTAAAAAGCTGGCAAAGGCAATCGAGCGGGTGGCCAAGCATCGGGAGCGTGCCAAAACCAAAAGCAAAGATCGGGAGACAACACTATGACGAAGAAGAGGAAACCAGGCAAGGTACAGAAGCCGGGCATACGAAACAGCTTTCGCAAATTGTCCGGAACGTTAGGGGAGCGTTTAGCAGGTATAGATATAAAACGTCTGATTATGTTGAATATCCCCTATGTAATTGTGTTTTATCTGGCGGATAAGCTGGCATGGTTGTTTCGGCATTGCACAGGTAATTCTCTGATCAATAGGCTGGGGGTACTGTTTTTAAATTTTCAATTGGCTTTTAAAAAGCCTCTGTTAAGTTTTCATTTACGAGATCTCACGGTTGGCCTGATCGGAGCTGTGGCAATAAAAATATTAGTGTATATGAAAGGAAAAAACGCAAAGAAATTCCGCCAGGGTGAGGAATATGGCTCGGCCCGGTGGGGAAACCAGAAAGATATTGCGCCGTTTATTGATCCGGTATTTGATAATAACGTCCTTCTGACACAAACGGAGCGGCTGACGATGAACAGTCGTCCCAAACTTCCCAAATATGCAAGGAATAAAAACGTGATTGTCATCGGGGGAAGCGGTTCCGGTAAGACTCGCTTTTACGTGAAACCGAGTGCGCCCGTAAGGGCGATATAAATCCTACCTTAAGCAAGTAGTAGGTAAAAGTATCAAGTGATGTAAATCACAACCTATCATTTCCCGTCTTACCCCAAAAGGGAAACCGGAGGGCGAACATAGCATGACGGAGGACACGGAGCGTTGAAACCTCAGAGACGCTGGCGTGACGGAATGAAAGTCCACGTATGAGGATGGAAGCTATACTGCTTGAATGACAGCCTGAAATTGGGAATACGACGTACCCCTGGCGTAGAGAGGTTGTACTCGCCAGTGTTCCTGACAATCGCATTGTTCGGCTATGCGGTTGCGGATACTCGGAACAGGTTCAGCCACGGGAAAGTGGAAAAAGGCAAACGTCACATGCGACAACGTGGAAAGCTTATTTATATCGTACTAAACGGGGATTGCCTAAAGTGAAATGCCAGATACCAGAAATCTGGTTATGGCTATGAAAACACTGAAATGTGAGATTCTGAATATTCACCATGGTAACAGAGTTCCCATAGTAGTCAGAGGACGGGAAAGCCGTCTACACGGCGAAGGGGAACAGTGAATCAATTTCAAAACAGAAAGGACGGTGTGTGAGACACTATGAGAAATCCGATTCATGTCTTGAAAAGCCTTGAAGAAAAGGCAAGTGTAAGTAACTACAAATATGAAAGGTTGTATCGCAACCTGTATAATCCTGAATTCTATCTTCTGGCATATGCGAACGCTGCGAAATCGCAAGGGAGCATGACACAGGGGGTAGACGGGCAGACGCTGGATAACATGAGCCTGCCAAGAATCAACCGGATAATTGAATCAATACGCAACAGAACATATCAGCCAAAGCCAGCAAAAAGAAAGTATATTCCTAAAAAGAATGGAAAACTCCGTCCATTGGGGATCACATCCACTGACGATAAGTTGGTGCAGGAAGTGGTCAGGATGCTTCTTGAAGCAATCTATGAGCCGACATTTAGCAATAATTCGCATGGCTTCAGACCGAAAAGAAGCTGCCATACGGCACTCACTCAGGTTAAAAGGAGTTTTACTGGAGTAACATGGATAGTTGAGGGAGACATAAAGTCGTGCTTTGATGGTTTTAATCATCATGTACTGGTGGAACTGATGCGAAAAAGAATTGCAGACGAGGCATTTATGAGCCTTATCTGGAAGTTCCTGAAAGCTGGATATATGGAGCAGTGGCAATATAATAGCACCTACTCCGGCGTGCCGCAGGGGAGCGGTATCAGTCCGATATGTTCAAATATCTATCTTAGTGAGTTGGACAAATTTATGCAGGAATACAAAGAAAAGTATGACTGTGAACCAGAGCGTAGAAAGACGACCAAAGAGTACGAACGGGCGTCTAGGAGATACAAAAAAGCACGAAAAGCGCTGATGGGAGCCGAAGAATCGACTCCTGAACTGGTGAGAGAATTTAAAGATTCCAGAATGGACAAGATGAATCAGCACTACCACAATCCGTTTGATGAGGGCTATAAGAAAATCCAGTATAATCGTTACGCTGATGATTTTGTGATTGGCGTTATTGGTTCTAAAAAGGACGCAGAAAAAATCAAGGAGGATGTGAAAATCTTCTTGCAGAATAAGCTGCATTTGGAACTGTCCGAGGAAAAGACAATGGTTACCCATTCCAGTAAGCCAGTACGGTATTTAGGATATGATTTCAAAGTAATCCATTCCAAGAATATGAAACGTTGCAAAAGCGGTGATATGAAAAGGGTATGGCATGGGAAAGTATTCTTGTATATACCAAAAGAAAAATGGATCAAGAAGGCGATGGAACGAGGAGCGATACAAGTTAAACGCAATAATGACACAGGTAAAGAAATGTGGAGACCTATGCCGAGAAAAGACCTGATGAATCGTAAGGATGCAGATATTGTATCTATATTTAACGCAGAAATTCGTGGGTTGTACAATTACTACCGCATTGCGGAGAATGTGGGCGTACTGCATAAGTATTATTATATGGTGCGATACAGTATGTTAAAAACTCTGGCGGGTAAACACAGGACAAATGTCAGTGTCATTAAGAAGCGCTACATGGTAAACGGAGTATTGAGAATCCCCTATAGCACTACCAAGGGACAGAAATATTGTGAATTTTATCATGACGGATTCAAAAAGCACAGCGATGGCTACAACAATGTGTCGGATATTATGCCGAGCTATAAAAAATATGATGGCAGACACACTATAATCAACCGTATAAAAGCTGGGAAGTGTGAAATATGTGGAGAGCAGGCAGAATACTTATGCATGCACCATGTCAGAACACTTAAGTCATTGAAAGGCAGAGACATATTTGAAAAGAAAATGTTAGAGATACGAAGAAAGTCTCTAGCACTCTGTCCAGACTGCTTTGAATACTTACACGAAACCAAAGAATCAAGGTGATTCATGGAAAGCCGGATACGCTGAGAGGTGTACGTCCGGTTTGGGAGGCGGCTCTCTGAAACCTACTGATGAAAGTCAGCAAGGCGCAGGGTGCCTACCTCATACCTTATGCAAATGCCGTCAAATGTCAGCTACGTGGTCACCGATCCAAAGGGGACGATCCTGGTTGAGTGCGGGAAGATGCTAAAGCGTGGTACTCCCAAGCTGAAAAATGGCAAGCCAGTGCTGGACAAAAATGGACGGGTAATCTATGAACCATATCAGATTAAGGTACTGAACACAATCAACTTTAGTAAAAGTATGCATTATAATCCCTTCCGGTATATCCGCAGTGAGAAAGATATTTTAAAGCTGGTCAATACGATTATTGCCAATACCAAAGGGGAGGGAGAGAAATCTTCTGAAGATTTTTGGGTGAAAGCCGAACGGCTCCTATACTGTGCGTTGATCGGCTACATCTATTATGAAGCACCGGAGGAAGAGCAGAATTTCTCCACACTTCTGGAATTTATCAATGCCTCAGAAGCCAGGGAAGATGATGAGGAATTTAAAAATGCCGTGGATGAATTATTTGAAGAACTGGAAGCGGAGAAGCCGGAACACTTTGCTGTGCGGCAATATAAGAAATATAAGCTGGCCGCTGGCAAAACGGCAAAGTCGATATTGATTAGCTGTGGTGCCAGACTTGCGCCCTTTGATATAGCAGAACTTAGAGAGCTGACCTCCTATGATGAAATGGAGCTGGATATGCTGGGAGACCGGCGCACGGCGATGTTTGTCATTATCTCTGATACGGATGATACCTTTAATTTCATCGTAGCTATTATGTATACCCAGCTATTTAATCTTCTGTGTGATAAGGCAGATGATGTTCATGGCGGCAGACTGCCATACCATGTCAGGCTTTTGTTAGACGAGTTCAGTAATATCGGGCAGATCCCGAAGTTTGACAAATTGATTGCTACCATCCGAAGCCGGGAAATTTCGGCTTCCATTATCCTGCAGTCTCAGAGCCAGCTAAAAACAATTTATAAGGATGCAGCCGAGACAATTACCGGGAACTGCGATACCATGCTGTTCCTGGGAGGGAAGGAAAGTACCACCTTAAAAGACATATCGGAAACACTGGGGAAGGAGACGATCGACCTTTTCAATACTTCTGATACCCGTGGACAGAGCCGTTCCTACGGTTTGAACTACCAAAAAACCGGAAAGGAACTGATGAGTCGTGATGAACTGGCGGTCATGGATGGGAATAAGTGTATTTTACAGCTGCGGGGTGTACGCCCGTTCTTAAGTGATAAGTTCGACATCACCAAGCACAAGCGGTATAAAGAGCTTTCGGATTATGATAAAAAGAATACCTTTGATGTGGAAGGGTATCTAAAACATCGGCTTCAAATGAAGATGGATGAAAAATTTGATTTATATGAGGTAGATGGAAGTGAAGAGGTAACGGAGGAAAATTCAGATACAGGGCAGTAAGGGCATGAGATTGGATGGATGCTCTTTTTTTGTACGATTTTCAAAGAGAAAGAGGATGGAAAGCAAAGAAAGGTATAGTATATGGATTTTTTGAGGGTATTGAATCAGGTATCACTAGTAGTTCATGGCAAGTACATCCGTCCTCTAGTCCGGGCAGAGCCAGGGGATATCCGGATGTAAGCCCATGATATAAGCAGAGCATAAAAATATTAAAATCGGAAAGGAGAAAAGCTGCATCGGGAATGGGCGGATCATCGGAATTTATTCGGTGGTTTTCCTGATAGCAGTTTTGAATAATAAAAATGGCATTTTTTACTTCAGCAATTGGTATCTTAAAAACACTTGTAGTGGCACTTGGAGCGGGTTTAGCCGTATGGGGAGTGATTAATCTTCTCGAAGGTTACGGCAATGATAACCCCGGAGCGAAGTCACAGGGGATCAAGCAGCTCATGGCCGGGGGCGGGGTGGTTTTAATTGGAACCCAGCTTATTCCGTTACTTAGCGGTCTGTTTAGTTAAAGGAAGGGGATTCACTCATGTTCGACGGCATTTTTGAAGCAATCGAGGAGTGGGTGAGAGGTCTTCTGACAGGGATGGTGGAGTCCAACCTGATAACGATGTTCACGGATGTTAATGAGAAAACCGGGGAGATTGCTGGTCAGGTAGGACAGACACCGCAGGGCTGGAACGGAAGTATTTTCAGTCTGATCCAGAACCTTTCAGATTCAGTCATTGTACCAATTGCGGGCATGATTATCACGTTTGTCCTGTGTTATGAATTGATTACCATGCTGACCGAGAAGAACAACATGCATGAGATTGATACCTGGATGTTTTTCAAGTATTTCTTCAAGATGTGGGTGGCAGTTTATCTGGTCAGTAATACCTTTACCATTGTGATGGCAGTCTTTGATGTGGGACAGCATGTGGTGAATGCCGCCGGCGGTGTCATTAACGCAGATGCAGCCATCAGTGTGGATTCTATGCTGGAGCAGATGAAAACGGCGATGGAATCAATGGAGATAGGGGAATTGGTTATTCTGGCACTGGAAACTCTGCTGGTCAGCTTTTGTATGAAGATCATGTCAGTGCTAATCACCGTACTTCTCTATGGACGTATGATTGAAATTTACCTTTACACTTCGGTTGCACCAATCCCGTTTGCGACTATGTCTAACCGGGAATGGGGACAAGTAGGAAACAATTATCTCCGTGGGCTTTTGGCTCTCGGATTTCAAGGATTTTTCATGATGGTATGTGTCGGCATTTATGCGGTGCTGGTAGCCACCATCGAGATTTCAGACAACATGCATTCGGCATTATTTGGAGTGGCAGCGTACACCGTAATTCTGTGTTTTACCTTGATGAAAACCGGTAACCTGTCGAAATCTATATTTAATGCCCATTAAGAGGAGCGTATGGAACAGAAAAAATACAATATTATATATGCCGATCCACCTTGGCAATATCGGGTGTATTCGGATAAAGGGAAAGGACGATCTGCAGAGAGTCATTATCCAACCATGAGTATCGAAGACATCAGTAATCTTCCGGTCAAAGAGATAGCAGCAGAAGATAGTGCTTTGTTCATGTGGGTAACCTTTCCGGTGTTGAAAGAAGCATTGCCTGTGCTTGAAGAATGGGGCTTCGTGTATAAAACGGTTGCGTTCGTATGGGTAAAGCAGAATAAGAAAACACCAAGTTTATTCTGGGGAATGGGGCATTGGACAAGGGCAAATGCCGAGATCTGTATTCTGGCTACTAAGGGAAACCCGAAACGATGTTCAGCAGGCATACATCAGATTATTATGAGTCCGATTGAGCAGCATAGTAAGAAACCGGATGAAACGAGAGAACGTATTGTAAGCCTGGTAGGTGATTTGCCGAGGGTAGAATTATTTGCCAGACAGCAAACACCAGGATGGGATGTATGGGGGAATGAAGTGGAAAATTCTCATGACACAGGTATTTTAGAAAAAAATTGCAGGAAGGAGATATCGGAAAGCAGAGAAGGGGTTCTCTGAAAAAACTTCCGTTATAGATGAATGTATGGCATTTGTATCAGTACCAAAAGACCTTACAAAGGTCAAAAATAAAGTAGTATTGAACCTCACCAAAAGGCAGATTATCTGTTTGGTGATTGCGGCGGCTGTGGGGCTGCCTTTTTATTTTCTTACGAGAAATATTCTGGGAACAACCAATGCAGCAACAGGTATGGTGATCCTGATGCTTCCGGCATTTCTGTTTGCCATGTATGAAAAGGATGGGCTGCCATTGGAAAAGATTCTCTTAAACGTGATCAATGTAAAACTGCGCCGCCCCACAATCCGTAAGTATGAGGTCGAGAACTTCTATGAAATAAAAGAACAAAATGTATTGCCAAAAGCAAAGAAAGGGGGAAATAAACGTGGGAAGAAAAAGACAATCCGCTGAGCGCAGACCGGTTACTGGTAAGGAAGGCGCTATTTATCTGGATGAAGAGTATCTGGACGAACTGGTTGAGGAGCTTGCCGGTGATGAGAACATGGCGTTGGCGGGAACGGATAAGAGCAGGAAACGGAATCCAGGCAGAGAACTAACCCGCCGTGAGAAAAAGGCATTGGCAAAACTGGAGAAGGAAACAGAGAAAGCAAGAAAAGTCCAGGAAAAAGCAGATCAGAAAGCAGCCAGAAAAGCCGCTCGCAAAGAGGAAAAGGAAGCGAAGAAAAAAGCTGCCCGAAGGAAATCGGTTAAGAAAAAATCCGGTTTAAACAAGAATAAATCGGTTATGAAAAAAGCTCATACAGTAACCGGTGGTTCAGGAAAAAATCAGACAAAAAAGGTGGAAACGAAAGAGAAACGCCTTTCCGCACAGAAAACCATTCCATACCGGGAGATGGCAAAGGATGGCATCTCCCGGGTACAGGATCGGTATTACTCTAAAACCATCCGGTTTTATGATATTAACTATCAGCTGGCACAGAACGAAGATAAAAATGCGATTTTTGAGAATTGGTGTGATTTCCTCAATTATTTTGACAGCACGATCCATTTCCAGATATCCTTCATCAACCATAACAGCAACATGATGGAATATGAATCTGTGATCCAGATCAAGCCGCAAAGAGATGCATTTGATAATGTCCGGATGGAGTATGCTCAGATGCTGAAAAATCAGTTGGCAAAGGGCAACAATGGTCTGGTGCGAACCAAATATATCACCTTTGGGATTGAAGCCGATAACATCCGCCTAGCGAAACCAAAACTGGAGCGGATTGAAGCGGACATCTTAAATAACTTCAAGGTACTTGGTGTATCAGCCTACCCCTTAAATGGAGAAGAACGGTTGAAGATTCTTTACGAAACCTTTAATCCGGAAGAAAAAGTACCGTTCCGTTTTTCATATGACAAAGTGCTGCGGACAGGAATGGGAACCAAAGACTTTGTGGCTCCCACCAGCTTTGTGTTTAAGAATGGCAAGGACTTTCAGATGGGGAATACGGTTGGGGCAGCATCCTATTTGCAGATTTTAGCACCAGAGCTGACGGATAAGATGCTGGCAGAATTTCTGGATATGGACAGAAACTTGATTGTCAACCTGCATATCCAGTCCTTAGACCAGATGAAAGCAATCAAGCTGGTAAAAAGTAAAGTGACCGACATTAACCGTATGAAAATAGAGGAGCAGAAGAAAGCAGTGCGGTCCGGTTATGATATGGATATCATCCCGTCAGATTTAAATACCTATGGCGGAGAAGCGAAACGCTTACTGGAAGATTTACAATCCCGGAATGAGAGAATGTTCCTTATAACGGTACTCTTCCTTAATACAGCAAAAACTAAACAAGAACTCGACAATGCGGTATTCCAGACATCCGGAATCGCACAGAAATATAATTGTTCGCTGCGGCGATTGGACTATATGCAGGAGCAGGGGTTGATGAGCAGCATTCCGTTGGGATTGAATCAAATTCCTATCAAACGGGCGCTGACGACAACATCCACTGCTATTTTTGTGCCATTTACCACCCAGGAATTATTTATGAATGGGGAATCCCTTTATTATGGGCTGAATGCTCTTAGCAATAACATGATCATGGTGGACAGAAAGAAGCTAAAGAATCCCAACGGATTGATTTTAGGTACACCGGGTTCGGGAAAATCATTCTCGGCCAAGCGTGAGATTACCAATGCATTCTTTGTCACTGAGGACGATATCATCATCGGAGATCCGGAGGGAGAATATTACCCGCTGGTCAATGCCCTGGGTGGTCAGGTCATTCATATCTCGCCGACCAGCCATGATTACATCAATCCGATGGATATTAATCTGGATTACTCAGAGGATGATAATCCATTAGGGTTTAAGAGTGACTTTATCCTGTCGTTATGTGAGTTGATCATGGGTTCAAGGAACGGGATAGAGGCGGAAGAAAAATCCGTCATTGACCGATGCCTGCCACTGGTTTATCAGAAGTATTTTGAGCATCCGGTTCCGGAAAACATGCCGGTGCTTGGTGATCTGTATGATTGCTTACGCAGCCAGAAGGAAGTGCAGGCGCAGCGGATTGCCACCGCTTTAGAAATCTATGTAAACGGCTCATTAAGAGTATTTAACCACCGTACCAACGTGGAGCTTTCCAACCGGATTGTCTGCTTTGACATCAAGGATTTGGGCAAGCAGCTTAAAAAGCTGGGAATGCTGATTGTACAGGATCAGGTATGGAACCGTGTAACCCTCAACCGGGCTGCCCGTAAGTCCACCAGATACTACATAGATGAGTTCCATCTGCTCCTGAAAGAAGAGCAGACGGCGGCATATTCGGTAGAAATTTGGAAGCGGTTTAGGAAATGGGGAGGTATACCAACTGGTGAAGTAACTTGTCTCAGTAGATGCGCATGAGAGAGAAGTATCGCCGTTTTAATTGAAATCAACGTGTAGATTAGAATTATGAATGCGGAAGAAAACGGGAAGGGGATTGCGCCCTAATCCGAGTGGAAGGCCATTTTTAAATGGAATGGTCACACGCAACGCATAGAAGCTGAACCTTCGTAGAAAGAATATAATGCTTCCAAGAGTCCGCATTACCTGTTGATACAGCGAAAGCTGTGGTAAAAAGATATGCTATGCTGGGTGCGAAACGACGTACCGATGAAAATGAGCGAAAGCTCCAGAGATACGGATAAAAAGCCGTATGTTAATAACAATCAGATTACTCAAAATATAAAGGATCTTTTAGCAAGTAGAGAAATTGAGAATATATTTGAAAACTCGGATTTTATCTACATGCTCAATCAGGCTGCCGGAGACAGGCAGATACTGGCAAAGCAGTTAAACATCTCGCCACATCAGTTATCATATGTAACTAATAGCGGAGAGGGTGAAGGGTTGATCTTTTATGGTAATACAATCATTCCATTCAAAGACAAATTCGATCACTCCTTACGCTTGTATGACCTGATGAATACACGACCCTCAGAAATGGGGCAGGAATCATGACTGGTTCTCAAACAGCACAGATGGATGAATTAGCGTCTACAAAAGTATGGGGAAATCCAGTCAATGTTATTTACAATGAGGACTGCTTTACCTTGATGGCTCGGATGCCCGATGAATCCGTGCAGCTAATTTTGACCGACCCACCATATGGAATCCGTTATCAGAATAATTTTACCAGTGAGAAGCTGCCGTATCTAATTGGAGATGATGGTATTGATTATCTTACATTTGCACAGCAGAGTTACCGGGTACTGCAGAACAATGCCCATGCTTATTTTTTCACTCGTTTCGATAAGTACCCATATCATTATCAATGTCTTGTACAGGCTGGGTTTGCCGTGAAAAACTGCATGGTGATAGAAAAGGGGCAGGGAGGCAATACCGGTGATTTATATGGCGGATATGCAAACAATTGTGAATGGATCATCTTCTGTCACAAGGGACGGCAGGTTTTTCAAAAGACCAAACTTCTGAAAAATACGAAATATAATGGAAAGCCCTATTGCCGTAATCGAAACGCTATCCCGGAATATAAAACACGGTTTAACTGCTGTTGGTTTGGAAGTGATTATCCAAAGTCAACCTATAACTCAGCATGGCGGCTAAAGCAAGGCTTTAAGCACCCGACGATGAAGAATGCCGAGTGTCTGGCATGGCTGATACAGATTTCCAGTAAGCCCGGTGACATTGTGTTTGACCCGTTTATGGGCAGTGGTTCAACAGCAGTAGCAGCTGTACAAACCGGACGTGCGTATCTGGGCAGTGAAATTGATGTTTTGCATTACCAGTTAGCACAGCAGAGGATATCAAGTGTGAGGGAAAACATATGAGACGCTGGCTGATTGGATTGGTTATGAGTTGTTCGATGGTACTGCTTGCTATCAGCATTTATTTCCTGACGGGGATATTTGTTCAGGAGCAAAAAGATAATGCGGTACGGGAACAGGTGAAAGCGATTTATCAAAGAGAACCAGATGGGGATAAGAAGAAACCAGCAGAGAACTGGGAGGATTCCAGTGAACCGGATGGTGGTGCAACCCATACCGGACTCCTTGCCCTGCAGGAAGAAAACCCGGATTGTATTGGCTGGCTTACCATACCGGGAACCATGATTGATTATCCGGTCATGTATCGTCCAGGTGAAGAGAACTATTATTTGAAGCGGGATTTTTACGGAAATTATTCTGCAAGTGGCTGTTTGTTCCTCTCGGAACTGTGCAAGCCAGAAGAAAGCGACAATCTAATCATTTACGGTCATCATATGAACAGCGGCAAGATGTTTGCTGCATTAGATGGATATAAACGGCGGGCGTTCTACGAAGAGCATCCGCTGATTTTTTTTACTTCTCTGCAGGGGGAGGAAACCTATCAGGTTATTGCAGCCTTTTGTACACCCGTTTATACGGGAACTGATTTTACCTACTATACGTTTACAAAAGCAGAGGATAAAGCAGCGTATGACGCTTACATTGAAGCCGTAAAGAAACGCTCAGTCTATGATACGGGGAATACGGCGGTTTATGGCGATAAGCTGCTGACTCTTTCTACCTGTGAGTATTCACAGGAAAACGGACGGATGGTCGTAGTAGCAAAGAAAATAAATCAACAAGATGGAATGGAAGGGAGAACAGATTAATGATGCAAAATACAAAAATGAATGAAAGTGAATGGCCGGAAGAACTACAGGCGCTTCTGGAGATGGGGGCAAAAGATGATGGGGAAGAGATCTTTTCCTGTATGCTGGATGATCTGATTTATCTGGCTTCTCTGCTTGACTTACAGGGGAGCCTGGCATCGGTGGCAATGATTTGCGGTGACAGGCTGCCGGAGGATGCCTGGGAGCTGGGGAAGATGATTCGAGAGCAGACCGACCAGGTATTAAGAAAATGGGAATTGTATGCGGAGCCATCCATGTGAGCAGAACATAGAGGAGTTAAGATGCCATGCAGGAACATGAATATAAGGCAAGAGATAGAACTACAAAAAAAATGAGCCGTGACGGACTGTTGGAGGAGAACGTAAATAGCCAGGAAACCGTAAGAATCAGTCAAAGGGAGCGGGATAGTCTGGCACTGCCCGGACAAGAAAATGTAAGTGACACTCATATGTCGGAAAAAATGGTTGAGACAGAGGGTTCCCGGCAGCGAAAACGATATCAGAAGTCTTCTGTGACTGATGCTGCAGATCGTTTAGGAGAAAAAAACGGTGATGAACCGGAGGATGCTGTTGCTGATAGCAGCGGCAGTGGATTATCCGGGCATTCTTCAAGGATGGAGGGGGTTCGGAGCCGTTCTTCCAGCAGTAAAAATTTTGCCAGGTCTGCCGCAGAAGTCCGTCATATCCGGAATAAAAAACAGGTTCAGGAATACTCCAGAAGGTCAAAGGAACCAAAACCCAATGCCAGAGAATCAACAGATCAGAAACCGGAAGGAGATCAGGATGCTTTCAAAAGAAAGCAAAAGCGGGAGCAGCTAAATAAAGAACAAAAGAAAAAGTCTGCCCGTCTCTCCTTTGCGGATGAAGATAGTGGAATGGTGCATGGCTCCGGGATGGGGATTACGAAGAAAGCAGTATCAGCAGCGGCTGGTTCTGTGAGCACCTACGTTCATGGTAAAGGGCATGAGGTGGAGCAGGAGAATGCTGCGGTAGAGGGTACACACAAAGCGGAATTGATGGCTGAAAATGCCCTGCGCTATGCCATGCATAAGACCCGCCGGGGAAGGCAGAAGAGATCCACCCGCCTGCAAGAAGGGGCGGCAACGATACAGAGGAAGGAACGGCTGCGCTTTGATGCGGCACTGGAAGCCGGGGAAACAACGGGGAAGCAGGCAGCTAAGGCAGAGCAGGCAAAGAAAAGTGCCATGAAACGGATGTGGCAGAAACAGCGGTATAAGAAAATATATCAGGAAGCAAAAAGAAGTGAAAAGGCAGCTGCTGGTGCAACGAGATCAGCACAGACATTTCTGGCCAAAGCAAAAAGCGTGGCAACATCATTTGTTAAAAGCCATAAAGGGATGCTTGGCGGCATTGCGGCTATCATACTGATTTTTGTTCTGATCGCTACCAGCTTATCAAGCTGTACCGTTATACTGCAGGGCAGTGTTTCTACTGTAGTGGGAACAACTTATCCCAGTAAGGATGAGGATATCTATGCGGTGGAAGCAGCTTATGCGGCACTGGAACGTGCATTGAATAACCAGATCAACCGCATGGAATCTACCCATCCGGATTACGATGAATACCGCTACCAGGTGGATGAAATTTCCCATAATCCGTATCACCTAATCTCCTATTTTACAGCAAAATACGGAGAATTTACTTATGAACAAGTGGCAGATGAGATTGAAGATATTTTTAGAGAACAGTACAGTCTTAATACGGAAGCAACCAGAGAAACGGTAACAGAAACAAAAATGGTACGGGTTGGAGAATCACTGGGACAGGTGGTTACCAGTGGTTATTGCAGCTGCCGGATCTGTTGTGGTATCTGGTCAGGCGGACCGACGGCCAGCGGTGTATATCCAAAGGGCAATCACACCATAGCGGTAGATGCATCCAATCCTTTTGTTCCAATGGGTACCAAAGTGATCATGAATGGTATTGAATATGTGGTAGAAGATACCGGTGGTTTTGCCCGGTATGGTGTCCAGTTTGATGTTTACTATGACAATCATGCAGCTGCATCCGCTCATGGGCATCAGACATGGGAGGCATACATAGCAGACAGCAATGGCAGCCAGGAAGTGGAGGTTACCAGTACCAGTGAGGTGAACCGATTGGATATCAAGCTGACAAACCGAAGTCTGGATGCGGTGCTGCGAAGTCGGATGGATGAAAATGAAGAGAAACGCTACGATATTTACAATACCACTTATGGGAACCGGGATTACCTGTTTGACACCAAAACCTTACCGGGCGGCGGTGGTGCCGGTGGATTTGGCTATGAGATACCATCGGAGGCATTGACGGATGAAAAGTTTGCCAAGATGATTCGTGAAGCGGAGAAATATCTGGGTTATCCATACGTCTGGGGTGGTGCATCACCCAGTACCAGTTTTGACTGTTCCGGGTTTGTAAGCTGGGTTATCAATAATTGCGGAAACGGATGGAACGTTGGCAGGCAGACGGCGGAAGGACTTAGGGGCTGCTGTGCATATGTTTCGCCGGCAGAAGCAAAACCAGGGGACTTGATCTTCTTTCAGGGAACCTATAATACATCCGGCGCAAGCCATGTAGGGATTTATGTGGGTGATAATATGATGATCCACTGCGGAAATCCCATTCAATATGCCAATATCAATTCAGCATATTGGCAACAACACTTTATGGCATTTGGAAGAATCCAGTAAACGGAGGGGAAACATTGAATACAAGATTAAAGAGGGTTCTGGAGGAAATCCAGAAAACCGAGAAGCGGATTGCGGAGTGGCAGGAACATTTAAAGGAATTACATGTACGCAGAAAACAGATGGAAGATGCGGAGATCATCAAGAGTGTCCGTTCCATGAAGCTGGACAGCAGGCAATTGTTGGAGGTATTAGAACGTATTCAGAATGGTGCAGAACTTTTTCTGGATGCGGATGGCCAAAAAAGCGGTGCAGACACGAACGGGCTTATCGGCATGGAGTTTGACCGGTCAGAGGATGCGGCAGAAAATAAGGAGGATGATGATAATGAAAGTAAGAATTAAGAGATGGGCGGTGCTGTTTATGGTGATGCTGGGAACCGTCTTTTCCACCAGCATGAGTGCATTTGCTTACACGGAGAATGCGGAACAGCAGACAGCAGAAACAGAAGTATCGGAGGAAACAGAAAGCACTGAGGAAACGGACGTACTGGAAGAAAACCAGTCGGAATCAGAAGCAACACCGTTTTCAATTCCGGGAAACGGGCAGCTTTTGGATGATAAATCGGAAGATGGTACAAAACAGTTCCTTACCATCCAAACGAAGAGTGGGAATACCTTTTTCATGGTATTAGATCGTTCCAGTAATACAGAGAATGTCTATATGTTATCCATGATTGATGAGAACGATTTGGCGGAATTTGTATCAGAAACAAGTGAGCCGGCGGCGGAAATACCTGCCGTGGTGCTGCCAGAGCAGGAAACAAAGCCGGTAACTACGGATACAGAATCTGAGGTGGAATCAGAACCAGAAGCCGGGGGAATGAGTACCGGTGCGATACTTGCAATTATCCTGATTATCGTGGGTGGTATTGGCGGCTATTACTATTTTAAGATTGTAAAGCCAAAGAAAGATGAAGAAGAAGCCGAGGATGAGGATCTGGAATTTTACGATGGCGGCGCTTATATCAATGAGGATCAGGATGATTCCGATGAAGAAACAGACGATTCTTTGGAGGATGAAGAATAAATAAAAAAACAGATAAAAAAGATATGTAGGAGTAACCAGGCAGCCGGGAAATCATCGGTTGCCTTTTATAAACGTAAGGGTAGCTTAGATATCGGGCTATCCGCTGTTTGGAAAGGAAGGATATATGTATTTAGTAATCGGTGAAAAACCAAGTGTAGCTCAGGCTTTGGCTAAAGTATTAGGGGCAGGAAAAAGAGAGGACGGGTATTTGTCCGGAGAGGATTGTATCATTAGCTGGTGCCTGGGACATCTGGCGGAGTATGTTGCACCGGAAGTCTATGATAGTAAGTATCAAAAATGGGAGTTTTCAGACCTTCCCATTTATCCGGAGGAGTGGCAGCTTGCGGCGGCAAAGGATAAGAAAACTCAGTTTGATGTATTGAAGAAACTGTTAAACCGCAATGACCTGGATTATGTAGTTAATGCCTGCGATGCCGGGCGAGAGGGCGAGCTGATTTTTAAGCGTGTTTACGATCTGGCCGGCAGTACGGTTCCAGTAAAGAGGTTGTGGATTAGTTCGATGGAGGATGCGGCGATTCGTGATGGATTCGCCCATTTGAAGGAAGGCAGCGAATGTGAGAACTTATGTAATGCATCGGTATGCCGGGCGAAGGCAGACTGGCTGATTGGTATGAATGCGACCAGAGCATTTACTACGAAATACTACAAGCGCTTGATTGTAGGTCGTGTTCAAACACCGACGCTTGCTATGCTGGTGGAGCGTCAGGGAAAAATAGATGGTTTTGTAAAAGAAGCTTTTTATAAGGTGACGATTAACAGCGGAAGTTTGTCAGCAGTATCCGGTAATATGAATGGGGAATCGGAAAGTGATGCGCTGGTGGCACAATGCCAGGGAAAGCCGGCGGTTGTTTCCAAGATGGAAAAGACCAGTAAGAAAAGCAAACCGCCGAAACTGTATGACCTTACCACGCTGCAGAGGGAAGCGAACAGGTTCTTTGGGTACACGGCACAAGAGACGTTAAAAGAACTGCAGGAACTATATGAAGCGAAACTGGTAACGTATCCCCGAACGGACAGCCAATACATAACAGCGGATATGGAACAGACAGCGATTGAGTTACTGGCTATACTTCCGGAAATGCTCACGTTTCTGCCGGGGGATGCGATTGGCAGAAATGTAAGTCGAATTATCAATAACGATAAGGTATCTGACCATCATGCTTTATTGCCGACAAAGGAAGCCTTGAAGCAGGACATTGGGAAACTTCCGATAAAACAGCAGAATATCTTCAAGCTGATTGGGCAGCGTTTGGCGCAGGCGGTATCAGAGGAATGTATCCATGAGGAAACTGAGGTTATCTTGCAGTGCCAGGGGCACGAGTTCAAGGCAAAAGGTAAAGTTATGGTGCGATCCGGATTTCAGGAAATTGCTTCTGTTTTCAAGATGGCTATTCAGAAAGGAAAAGCAGAAGATAAGAAAGACGAAATGCTTATTTTGGAGGGAATATCCGAAGGGATGGAACTTCCAGCGGTTCAGGCAGAAAAGAGTAAGCATTTTACGGTACCGCCGAAACCTTATAGCGAAGATACGCTCCTGTCTGCAATGGAAACCGCAGGAAATAAGGAATTTGATGAAGATACCGAAAAGAAAGGGCTGGGAACCCCGGCAACAAGGGCGAGTATCATTGAGAAACTGGTGTCTTCGGGGTATGCTGTGAGAAAAGGAAAGCAGATTCTGCCTACATCGGACGGCTCTGATCTGATTGCTGTATTACCGAATTATTTAAAATCTGCCGCTATGACTGCGGAATGGGAGAATAAACTGCTCCTGATGGAGAAAGGACAGTTAGACAGTGAGACATTCATGCAGGGGATCGAGGATTTGATTGGTCAGATGTTGGATGAATGCAGCACCATAACCGGAAGTGAGCAACAGCGTTTCCATCCGCGAGAAAGCATAGGGAATTGTCCGATATGCGGCAATCCCGTCTATGAGGGGAAAAAGAACTTTTACTGTGGAGATCGGGAGTGCTCTTTTGCCCTGTGGAAAGAAAACCGCTATCTAGCCGGAATGAGGAAACAGTTGGATAAGCAGATGGCGGTGGAGTTGATTAAAAATGGGCGGGTGCATGTGAAGGACTTGTACTCACAGAAAAAGGATAAGATCTTTACAGCGGATTTATTACTGAATATTGAAAATGGACGTGCTAACTTTAAAATGGTATTTCCAAGTAAACGACAAACAGGGAAGAAATAATGTGGGAAAGGTTTTCCCATAACAAGATAGTTTAACAATATATACCTCTTGAAAATTGTGCGATTTCGTACTATAATGAATTTAGTGCGAAATCGCACTTAAATAAAGGAGGTATTTGTTGTGAACTATAGAGAAACAATGTCACGTCTGAATAATGCGCTTAATAATATTGATTCAGCGTATGCTGCTATAGCCAGAAAATATAAGTTGACATTCAATGCTTTAATGATGGTTTGTTTAATTGATGAATCCAATAATGTCACGCAAAAACATATTTGTGATACGTTGCATCTTCCGAAGTCCACGGTACATAGTATTTTGCTGGATTTTATAAGGCAAGAGTATGTCAGGCTTGATGCCGGAAGCAATAAGAAAGAAAAGATAATTACTTTTACAGAAACAGGTATTCAACATTTTGGAAAGATTCTTAAAGAAACACAGAGATTTGAGGATAAAGTTCTTTCAGCTCTTGGCAATGATACTTGTATTGTACTTGTTGAAACCGCTGAAAAGTTAGGTGGTATTATTAAAGAGGAACTTACAGAACTAAGCGATAGTGAGGTGTGATATATGGAAGTTAAAATCAAAATATTAAAAAGAAAAGATTTCGGAAAATGTATTGATTTTGCTATCGAGGGAATGCATTTTAACAGATATGTTGATAGTAAGCTGGCGCTTCGTTTATATGGTAGGTATTTCCTGTATTTAGAATTGGAGCGTGCGACACAGGTACTTGCGGCGTATAAGGGGGACAGACTTATAGGTATTCTTATGGCAGATGTAAAAGGTGAAGCAAAGCAATATTCATCTTTTTGGAGAAGGATTTATGTTGGAGTATTTAAGTTGATGATGAAGATCGTCACCCCAAATGGGAGTGATACTTATGATGAAGCAAACAAAGTGATGCTTAATGAATACCTGGAGAATGCTACCCCGGATGGGGAAATCTGCTTTCTTACAACTGATCCTAAGATGCAAGGGAAAGGTATTGGTTCACTGTTACTAGAGGAACTTGGCAGGCGTGAAAAAGGTAAGCAGATTTATCTATATACGGACGATAACTGTACCTATCAGTTTTATGAACACAAAGGATTTGAACGCTTGAAAGAAAAAGAGATCAAGATGGAGATTGGAGGAAAAAATGTGCCATTGACCTGCTTGCTATACAGTAAGCAATTATAATATTTAAGGCAAAAATATAGTCTATACTGTTAAAGCACCCCACTGCAATAGTGAGGGTGCTTTGCTTATTTTTGAAATGTAAGTAAAATGAAAGGAGCATTCCTGTAATTCAGAAATAACGTCAATTGAATAAAAAGAAACCTCGAAGTATGATTAAGGTATCATCTTGCCGGATGAAAAATGCCAAAATCAAACGGAGGTTTCACTATGAATTTTA